>Ga0214543_1003989_pt1 | contig 28284 bp, 22 predicted proteins | sample CNSS2metaG_FD_160094 | JGI IMG/M metagenome (GOLD analysis project Ga0214543, IMG submission 160094) | Root nodule microbial communities from cowpea collected in UCLA plant growth center, Los Angeles, California, USA - CNSS2 | ecosystem: Host-associated > Plants > Roots > Nodule | place: USA... | reverse complement strand
AGAGTTGGTAGATTTTCTAAGTTTATCCTTGTCTACACTTGTTGGGTGGTCCTTGAATCCATCGAGACAAAAAAAAATTCATTAAAAAAAAGGAAAATGCAAAAAGAAGAAAATAAAGTTTGTTAGACTGAAAACCAAAAAAGGCAGTTTTGGCAAAAAAAAATGCTTTGGTCAAATGAATGAATAAATAATGTTTGATATCATATCTTTTGAAGCATTTGTCTAATCTGCATAACATGAGATTTTCAAACTCATCCTTTTTTCATCCATAAAGCATACATTTTGAATTTCATGGAGGATCAACATAAAAGGGGCACACTGGCCTGGATAGACTGCGAAGCAAATCTCTTAGCATGAAAATAAAAATAAAAAAAAATGTTTGCTAGTCTAAAAACCTGAAAGGGTGGTTTAGGCAAAAAAAAAAAGAATAAAAAAAGAATAAAAGCAAGGGACAAACTTTAACATGAACCAATTTTTTTCTTGAGTTAAAATTTCTTGAAAGAGAAAATAATCATATTTTGGAAATGATGTGTGGCCATGTTTCTTTATCATAAAACACAAAATGTGATCCTTTGTTACCCCTTTGAGACTTAAAAGAGCAAATATATTTCTTTCAAATTACCTTGAACAAGGGTCACCTCACATTGATGGTTTGCACTTTTGTTTGACAAACGGTTCACCAATAAAAAAATCCATCAGAATCAAAAAGTTTGAAAAAGACAAAAAAAATATGATGATGATGATTTGGTTATATCAAGAAGAAACAAAAAAAAAGAGAAGAAATGGTGAACACATAAGAGGCAAATGAATTTATGATGCAACATTATTCAAAGATCATTGTTCCAAAATACCATCACATCTTTTTGAGTTTTTACTATCCACATTTGCTTTCATACCCTTAGCCTTGACCATGATACAAGCATAATAAAGCCCACACAGATCCAAAACTGATTGTTGGTACCTTTCAAAAAGTTTAATTCATGGAAATCATTTTGACGTGCTAAAAGGTTTGTCCATAATCCAAAAAACGGGAGGAAAAATAAAAATTGAAAAATAGGTTTTGAGATTTGCTTTCAGTGATTCAGACAGTTTTTGATAAGCCTGGTTAATCAATTAGATAAGGGGCATCCTCCTTCGTTGTTTCATTCTCACCCTTTTCATGGATTTCATCTTCATTTCCTACCATATCCTCTACTCTCAGCCTAAACTTATCCAACAATTTCATACAATTGTCCAACCTTTTGCTCTAAAATCCAAACTAGACAGTTGCTTCATTTCACCATTCAAATGACTTGTCATTTATCCCAAGATAAGGCAATTTCACCCTAACCATCATGGTTACACTAGAGGCAACGTCTAGGGTCCCTACCACATTTCAACCTCTTCATGCCTTACTATAACTGGGACAGATCAAACACAATCTGTGTGTCAATCTAGGTCCTCAAATCAGAGAAATCTTTGAATTCCTCTTAATTTGTCTAACCCTTTCATCAATAAATGGGGAAGTCAAACACATTTTGTACCCTGAAGCCAATCCATACTCTCAAGTTGGGCCAACTTTTGAAGTCCATATCATTTTCTTCATGTCATCAATAGCTGGGGCAAGCCCAAACATACTTGGTGCCCTGAGACTAAATCAAATTGGGTCAGCTCCCTAGTCAGTCCTTGTCATCTCACCCAACCCCTTCCAAGCCATCAGAAATTTCATACATGTTGTTTAGATAATGCTTCAAAAGAAATAAAAAAAAAGTTTTTCAATAAATTGATCAGACCAAAGAGTTGATTTCAAAAGTGAAAAAAAATGAAAGAAAAATAATGTCTCATGAAGAAGGGAACACCCTAATATGACCGAAGGCAAGTGAAAGAAAAATAAACCAACTAGGGCAATCCTTTTCACCCAATCCTTTCCATTTCCACTACCTCTTTTGAAACAACATCCCTCGTTCATTCAAATTCTTCTCCAAACACCAAAATTGGGGCAGTTTTGTGAGTCTCACATGAATTTATCACCTCCAATGCTTATAAATCCCCATCTTCTGAAATAAAACCCATTGTTTGATCAAAATGTTTTGTGTATACCAAAACTGGGGTAGTTTCGTGGGTTTCGCGTGAATATCTCACCCTAACATTCATTGATCAATATCCTTATACCCTTTTTCTCCTACACCATAATTGGGGCAATTTTTGGGATTCTTGTGTTCACATATTGCTTCTCCTTTGAAGGGTGTGTGGAGACAATGTGCCCGCACGACTATCTCAGTCTCTTTCAAACTCTTCCCAAACATTTCTAGCTTTCATTCACTTGTGAATTCAAACATGCATGCACTAATATCATAAAAGAGAAAGTCAAAGATATACTCATTTCAGATGTTAGACCTCGATAAATGTGACATTCCTCGCTATTCATGAAATATTGAAAATAAATATGAGTTTGATGATTGCAAATGAAACAGTTGGCTCATACTTGCATAGAATAATCAAATGACAAAACACAACCAACATTGTTTTCATCAGGCATTCAATTTCTCCTGCATATTGAGGTTACGACACCTTGATCCCTGCACCAAGGTTTTGACACCTTGTTTGTGATGCATATCGGGGTTACAACACCCTGATCCCTGCACCAAGGTTATGATGCCTTATTTCTCCTGTATATCGAGGTTACGACACCTTGATCCCTGTACCAAGGTTTTGACACCTTGTTTCTGATGCATATCGGGGTTACGACACCCTGATCCCTGCACTAAGGTTTCGACATCTTGTCTCTCTTGTCTAAGTTAGGGTTCCTACGCTTTGCCAAGGTTCTACATCTTGTTTTTCTCCTTATTAAGTTGGGGTTTCAACATTCTGTCAAAGTTTCAACAACTTGTTTCTTCTCTTTGAAAACATGGCTAACAATGTTTAAACGCCTTGTCAACTATCTCTTGCAATCATTACTCCATTTCAAAATAGGTTGATTTTCATCCTACATATCTCCACAACAATGAGTTTGATGATTGAAAAGAGAACAATTGACTCTAGCAAAAATTTTCAAAAGGTAGAGCATAACAAGTTTTTCATCATGCATTCATACATTTCAGGATCTTGATATCTACAATAATGTTTTGATCCCTTGTGCTTAAAAATAAGAAAACATGCTTTCTATCATGCATAACCATTTGCATGTCATATCATCATGTCATGTATTGACACCAGATTCGAAAAGCAAAAACCTTGACATCATGAACAAGCGAACATTTTCATGCATCATACATCTTCAACCATTGTTTCTTTTGAAGGAATCAATCTACAAAAATCGTCTTGAGATTTCTCAAATTGAGGATCATCTTCAAAGACCTATATATCCTCTAAGCCCAGTTCCATACTGGCCCATCAAACCCAGTTTTGTTTGGCCCATCAAGCCCAGTTTTGTTTGGCCCATCAAGCCCAGTTTTGTTTGGCCCACCAAGCCCAATTTCGTACTAACCACCAAGCCCAGTTTTGCCTGGCCCACCAAGCCCAGTTCCGTACTAGCCCATCAAGCCTAGTTTTGTCTGGCCCATCAAGCCCAGTTTCGTACTGGCCCACCAAGCCCATTTTTGTCTGGCCCGCCAAGCCCAGTTTCGTACTGGCCCACCAAGCCCAGTCTTGTTTGGCCCACCAAGCCCAGTCCCGTACTGGCCCATCAAGCCCAGTTTTGTACTAGCCCACCAAGCCCAATTTCGTATTGGCCCAACAAACCTAGTTTCGTACTGGTTTGCCAAGCCCAAATTCGTACTGGCCCACCAAGTCCAGTTTCATTTTGGCCTCCAATCCTAGCTTAATCTGGCCCACAAAGCCCATCTCACTTGGCCCGCTAAGCCTATCTCGCGACCCTCTCCTTAGGAATGGTCAACTCATGTGTTCTCCTTTCGGACAACAACCCTCTCCTTGGGATTGGTCAAGTTCAGATCCTTTTTTTTTTCTTCATCAAGGCCCTCTCCTTGGGATTGGTCAAGTCCAGATCTTTTTTTTTATCAAGGCCCTCTCCGATGGAATGGTCATTGTTTTCTTTCTTTACATCAAGACCCTCTCCGATGGAATGGTCATTGATTTCTTTCTTTTCATCAAGACCCTCTCTGATGGAATGGTCATTGATTTCTTTCTTTACATCAAGGCCCTCTCCGATGGAATGGTCATTGATTTTCTTATGTTTACATCAAAGCCCTCTCCGATGGAATGGTCATTGATTTTCTTATGTTTACATCAAGGCCCTCTCCGATGGAATGGTCATTGATTTTCTTATGTTTACATCAAGGCCCTCTCCGATGGAATGGTCATTAATTTTCTTATGTTTACATCAAGGCCCTCTCCAATGGAATGGTCATTGATTTCTTTGTTACAGCAAGACCCTCCCCAATGGAATGGTCATTGATTTCTTTCTTTACATCAAGACCCTCTCCGATGGAATGGTAATTGATTTCTTTCTTTACATCAAGGCCCTCTCCGATGGAATGGTCATTGATTTTCTTATGTTTACATCAAGGCCTTCTCTGATGGAATGGTCATTGATTTGCTTATGTTTACATCAAGGCCCTCTCCGATGGAATGGTCGTTGATTTTCTTATGTTTACATCAAGGCCCTCTCCGATGGAATGGTCATTGATTTTCTTATGTTTACATCAAGGCCCTCTCCGATGGAATGGTATTGATTTCTTTCTTCACATCAAGGCCCTCTCCAATGGAATGGTCATTGATTTTTGTCACGTTAAGACCCTCTCCTATGGAATGGTTGAGTCTTTTTTTACTTTCCAAATCGTGACCCTTTTCACGACATTCGTCGTCAAACCCGTTTGAATCGGTTTTTACTCATTTTTTCCTCTTGAGAATCCGGACAAAATTAGTGTCTTTATCTTTACTTATCTTTTACTGCGATAATTTGAAAATGTCACATTTTCATATTATCTAATAAAATCTAAGTAAAGATGGGCAGCTGTCAACACCCAATTTTGTTCGGGTTATAATGTATTTTGTTTTTTCTTTTCATCTTATTTTACTTTTATTTTATTTTTTTATTTTTATTTTTATTTTATTATTATTACTATTCTATTTTTATTATTATTTTTATTTTTTGTTTTATATTTATATTTTGTTTTATTTTATTTTATTTTATTTATTATTTTTTTTCGTTGTAATCTTATTTTATTTATTTTTATTTTATTTACAATTTTCTTTATTTTCCTTTTTTTACTTTTTATTATTTAAGAAAAAAAAATGAAAAAAAAATAGAAGACCAAGAGGTTAACGCAAGGTCTCTGATGGCTAGCTGGCCATGGTCATGATGACTGGAGAAGGAAGGAGCAGGAAGCAACATCTGCTTTCAGCCTTATCCCACGTCTCGAGGTGGGAAAGGAACATAGCAGAGGCACAACTAGTATCATCAGAGTCCTTTCATTTAGGGACCTTCACCCTCTTCACTCAGTTTCTCATTCGTGCAAGATGAAAAACAACACCTTCACTCATTTTGTTCACTGACTTCCCAACCAAACCCCATAGCCACACATTCCCTCCATTTATCCCTGCCTTCTCCATTCTAATCTCGCACCATCCGATTCCAATCCCGCTGCACTAAACACGAACACCATACCAACACACGAACATAACCCAATCATCTTCATCTTCCACCTACACCATCATTCATCACCCTCAAGCCACGGATGTAGCGAAACACCCAAATTCATTTCCCATAACCACCCAACACAAATCAAAAACAGAAAACAGTGAGAAGGAGATAAAGCCATCGACGTCCCTAGTGGAAGTTGGTGTCGCCGGAGGTGTCTCCGCCTGGTCACGGCGGGGCGACGAGCTCTCAGTCTTGATCGGCTATGGAGGCGTGACGGAGCACACAATGGGGTTGGTTTCATTTTTTTTTCTTGCAACAGAGGAAGGAGAAAGGATCTCGCGCGTTGGAGAAAAAGGAAGAAAGAGATGTGTCGCCGGTGAGTGGTGGTCGGCGTCGTCGCCGGCGTCCCTGGCCTGCCGGAACGGGTGCAGCGCAGGTAGGTGTCGTTTTGTTGGTGCTGTGAGGGAATGAAGTTGTTTGGCGTGAGTGAGGGTTGGTGTGAAGGAGAAGAAATGCTCTTTAGGGTTTTGCTTTCTATATTTAAGAGTTATTTTTGGGTTTAGGTTTAAATCTGCTCCCATTAACTTCATGCACCACCATTTTTAATATTCTCACCTTTTTGTGTATTGTTTCAGGTCTTACTCTGTGCACCCCCTTTTTTCCTTTGTCTTGCACCCATGTTTTAATTTTTGCTGCGAGTACCCCTGATATTTACTAAACTTGCACCCCTGCCACACTTGTTTCATACTTTACTCTGCGCACCCCCTTTTTTCTTTATCTCACACCCTGTTTTTATTTTATCTGCGAGTACCCTTGATATTTACTAACCTCGCACCCCTGCCACCCTTGTTTCATGTTTTACTTCGTGCACCACCATAATTGATAACCTTGCACCCTTGTTTATGTTTATCTTGTTTTGGGCCTATGTTTTATGTTTACTTCATGCACCTCACACATTATCCATGCACCCTCACGTTTTGTTTTTCCACTTTTATCCTTTTCTTTATATTGAACTCTACCTTTATAATTTTCTAAAAAAAATAAAACAAAAATATTTTTAAAATATAAAAAAAATTACAAAAAAATAAAATATATAAAAATATGAAAAATGTTCTTTTTGCTTTATTGTGTTTGTCCGGTCGCCCGCACAGTGTGACACTGATTTTCAAAAATACAAAAAAAATATTTTTCTTTCTCTTTTAGTGTCTCTCTGACCTGCTCGCGTCGTGTGACACATATTTTCAAGTAATTCAAAAATACGCAAAGAATATAAAATTTTCAAAATAGAAAAACATCAACATTTCAAACAAAGAGTCTTTTTTTAGAACTACATGATCCTTGATTCTCCATTGTGAGATACGTAGGAGCAAGGCCAGTCCTTGTCAGGTTCACCTCTAAAAGAAATCAAATCTTTTTCTCAATTGTTTTGCAAATATCTTTTAAAGAACTACGTAACCCTGATTTCTCATCTTTAATGAGAATACGTAGGACCAAGGTCAATTCTTGTCGGTCCCAAAAATTAAAAAAAAAAAAATTTTCTTTTAACAGTTTTGTCTTGTTATTTTTGGGGAAAATTAATATTTTGAAAATCACATCAACTTTGCATTTTTAGTTAAAGGTACCGCCTTCGGGCGGGCGCTGTAGGGTGCTAACACCTTCCCTACGCGTAACCGACTCCCGGATCCAAAATCTAGTTTTTCGCAAACTTGTCTTATGGTTTTCTATAGTTTTTCAGAATAACTATGATGGCGACTCCCAAATCTTTTTTTAAACTCGTTTTGTTTTTCGGTTCGCCTTCGCATTACGATTCCAATTGAGACGATTATTATTTATTTTGTACATAAACAATATTGCATATACAAAATTTTACATTTGTGAATACATGAAAATAAGAAAATGACATAGCAAGATAATTTAACTAATAAACAAATTAAATAAAAAAATTGAATTGAAAAATATAGAAAATTTAGATATTCATTAAAAAATCAATAATACTTAATTAAAAATATACAAATTTACGATAAATTTAAAACTCAATTAAACCATTTTGTATCATAAAATTTAAATAATTTTATAAAATAAAAACTATAAACTATAAATTATGTAATAAATTTATTTTTGTACTAAAGTAGTTTTAAATCTAATTAAAAAATATAAAAAATGTATACTCTTTTATGCAATTATGTAGTATCCCAAACTTGTCCAAAAGGGGTAGGTCAGAAACTCAATGGAAATGTAACGTGCAGACAGCGATTGTTATGATGTTTAAGAAGGAAAACCATGATATCTGTCTAAATACTCTCAATTTCCACCAAATTAACAAATAAATTCTCTTGTGCCCGATCTCGAGAAAAAAAAAAAAAAAAAAAAAACTCAACAGTGTCTTCCCGAGAACTTCAATTAGCTAAACGCACTTGAATTCAATTATTCAGGTTCTGATCATTCGCTCTGGCTTTCACAGTAAACCTGAATACTCGTTTCGGATCTTGTTTGATCTTTGTTTTGCGTTGTATGATTTGCTTTAATTGGTTTCAATTTTGCAGTTTCACCCGCTGTTCGTGTTCTGTTGACTTTTGTGGCGTCTGGGAAGTGAAAAAATGCAGCGTGCTCCCGTGACAGTTGAGGAACAATTATTGCAAAAAGCGATTAAGGAAGAATGTACGTGGGAGAACCTTCCAAAGAGGATTCAAGTTATTCTTTCTTCTAAAGAAGAATGGCACAGAAGGTTAGGGTGACTTTTCTTGTGATTCCCTCAGTTCTTCATTGTATTTTAAATAAGTTTAAAGGCTTAAAAAAACACGCATAGTAATCGTGAAGCTAAATTGCATACTTTCTGTTATAATTTACTAGAAATAACTATGAACTTGTATTATACAGTATTTTCTGCAAGCTTGTTAAATAGAAAGACATGATTCAAACAGTACGGCTCATTATTGGATTCTTTTCATCCTTTATACGCCATGTGTGTTTTAAGGTGGAGCTACTCATTACAAGTTCCGTCATTGTAGTGAATGTATTGAGCTAACCACTCTATAAAACTTTTGTATGTATACCATTCTGTTGAGTTAGTATGCTATTCAGGACCCTTTAATTTTCAAGTATGTCTTACGCCCTTTTAGATAATAAAGACTTAGTTGTTTGAGCGGAATAATCAATCTGTTGAAGGACATCATTATATCAACCCAGTATTTCTTAAATAACTGTAGAGTAGAATAAAATAAGTATTTTTTTGTTGTAACGAGGGGCATTTTATTTTTTTTGGGTATTGTGCCTTTAGTGTTAAAACCATGATCTATGCTCTGATAAATTTTGAGGGTTAAAATTCTCATTTAGAAATATATTTTTAGTAGATAGACACAGTATTCTAAAATCTATTTATTTCAAGGGTCGTGTCTCCATTGAAGTACATAATCTTTGTGGAGAGGAAAAAAAATAAGGCTATGTTGATAGTACTAAAATTATACACAAGGATATACAATTATCCTGATGACATAATACTATATAACAACAAAGAAAGTCTTGTACTCATCAAACTAGTGAGAATGATTGGTTTAAATGCAATATGAATGGGACGACTAAAGGTTCACCTGATGTATATGGTTATGGGGTATTTATCATGCTTCCATTGTGGGTTATTTCTCTTCATATCTTGGTTCTCATTATGCTTTATATACTGAGGAGGTGGGTGTGATTCAGGCTATAGAAGTTGCTGTCTCCAAAGATTTTGACTAATCCTTCGGTTGTGAGACTTGCAGTTTGTTATTCAAGCTTGATCCCATACTTCTATTATTCATTGGAATTTTGTAGTAGATGGCTGAATTGTTTTTGTAAACAGTAATACTATGTTATTCATTTTTTGCATATTTTTTAGAGAGGGTAATCAATGTGCTGATAAACTTGTTATGTTTGGCACTAGATCCCAAGATTATGCCTGGTGGGACATGTTCCTAACTTCTTTTATTAACTTCAAGATTCTTTTTAACAATGTTCTCGTATGCCATTTTTGGTCTCCTTCTACCCCTTTCACAGCTTTAAAAACCATGCAATTGACTCTCCTCACTGGTTTTATTGGTGGTCTTCTTTGCACATGTCCAAACCACATGGATAGTACTGTATAAGTAATTATTTGTTTTCGATATGACAATTATAATATTGCCTTTTCTTTTTTTTGTTGGCCATCCAAATTTTGTGCAGGATAACTGAAAGTTGCATAAAGAAGAGACTCCAATGGAATAGTTGTTTTGCTCGTAAAGTTTGTAAAGAAAGCGAATATTATGAAGATATGATGCGATACTTGCGGAAGAATCTTGCTGTATGTCTTGCACTAAATGCTACCTTATTCTGATACTGTCTATCAAATTCTACCGTGTGTACATGATCAATGATTAGAAAACTTTGTTGTTAAAGATGTTGATGGGAGAAAATTGAAATTTTAGTGCTTTAAAATAAAAATTGCAACATTTTAATTAAAATTGGATTTTGTTTCTCTTTTGTATTAGAATCAATTTTTTTTTTATAATAATAAATAGTTTAATCATACTTGTCATTTTGTAAAGAACAGATCTCATCTGTATAGTTGGATGCCAGATATAACTACTACATACCACTTCTTGGATGTCGGGCATTTGTTTTATAAGCAAGTTTTTTTTCAAATAGAGTAAAAGGGGTAATAACCATACACCAATAAGACAAGAAATTCATAACCTGGATATTAAGCATTGAGCTCATGCTTTACTTTCTTTTTTTTTAATGTATTGTAGTACTTTTAGTTTGTTTCTTTTTGCTTACTCTTTGTACAATAATAGTATAGTAGCTGTTTCCATATCATCTGTAGTTTACACTTTGAGCAGTAGACTCTAACTAATTCTCAGTTAGTCCGACCTTGAGAGCTGTGGACTCTAATTCCCACTTGGTTAGAGTACAGTGTATGAACACACATGTATTACTGATTTCAGCTGGGTAGAAAAATATTTTCTGAAAAGAAATTCTCTCTCAACTATTATCTATCTTGCAATATTCATCTCCATATAATATTCTTGGTTTTCCACTTGCAGCTATTTCCGTATCATCTGGCAGATTATATTTGCCGTGTAATGAGACTATCACCTTTCAGATATTATTGTGATATGATTTTTGAAGTTATGAAAAATGGTAACTTTTTACTTATTTCAATTTTCTAATGCATCATCTCTTAATATGAGACCTGATTAATATTACTGCATGTAGCTTGCAATTGAGTGTTTTGTTTTGGAAGTCACGCCATCTTAACCAAATTCTTGACTACCATATGAATAGTATCTGTAACATTTACTTTTATCTTTGTTAGGATATAAGGAGAAGGCGAGATTAGTTAGAATATTAGTGAGTTAGTTAGGATATTTAGAATATTCATCATCTAATTTGAGGGTTTTGATAAGATATAAATAGGGAAAGAAGGATAGGAAAGAGTTAGCTTTGTGGTTATTGTTAATTAAGCATTGGCCCTTTGTAAAGGGAAACCCTTGGTGGAGAGTTTTCTCATCCTCCGTGTGCTCCTACCCTTGTGGTGGCAGATCTATAGGAGTTCATTTGGTGGTTTGATCTACTTTTCCATCTTAAATTTTTTTTCATCAACTTTTTCCTAGCTTTCCAAAAAACAAATCTTTTCCAACACCACATCAACCTCTAGAACATATTCTCCCATATTTTCTAGCCATATTGTTAGTATTGAGATGGGTGAGTCTAACTATTTCACTTGGACTTCCAAAATCTGGTTATGGTTAAGTGGGTTGAGCTACAAATCTCGTCTCACTACTACTTCTAAATCTTTTCCTCCAAAACACCATGAACAATGGATAAAGATTGATGCTTAACTGTGTAGTGTTATCAAATCCACTATTCACACCTCACTCAAACCTATTTCCCAAATGAGTAAGAAAAAATGAAGGATGAATTATGGGTTAACAATTGGTGTTCGAACAAATACAAAATTAGACCCAAAAGGTTATGCATTAGAGATGGATGATGTGTATGTGGACAATTGAGTCTATGATTAATACCATGACTGGCCAAAAAATTTGTAAAAGGTCGATATTCTTCACCCCAATCTGATTGGACATTTTCTATTTTTGAATGAAGTTGTAATTCAACTAGTGATTTAATCGTTTGAAAACATGAAATGTTTTGACTTTAGACTTTATAGGAAATATCCAAGTGAACCGTGAATAAGCATCAAAGAAAGAGACCTAATATTTGTATCCTACATAAGAGATCATTTGAGAAGATCCTCAAAGATCAGTGAAAATCAGTTCTATAGGAGAATGGATAGAATTAGAGACATAAAGAACAAAATAAACATTGCAATGATTCATGAATTTTCATTGAAGAAATAGCTCTAAATGTAACACCCCGACTAGGGTGATACAAAAGTAATATTATCTCACACATATATCGAAAATATAAGTAACTAAAATTTTTGATACCATTGTATAACATAAACAGAAAACACTTTATTCACGAATGTACAGAAAAATACATATCTTGTTGCTTCAAAAATATAAAACCGTCATTTCTCATCCCTACTGTGCATCTTCCTCAGCACTTGTACTATCATTTGCTATAAAAATACGATCATTGCAGGTGGAAACCACAACCACCAAAAGAGAAGGGTGAACTAACGTAAACAATATCTGTTATAACCATAGTTTTCACCATATTATAAGTTTGAAAATACTTTTCAATAAAAATAATAAACTGAAACAACTTATCATAAAAATACATACAAAACCTATTGTCTCACTCAACCACATTATCATATCAACAGTACAACCATTAGTGATCTCAGTGTCAGGAAACTGAGTTATAACTCTTGCATGCAGGTTGCTAACAACTCCACTTCACCCACTCCTCAAGAGTCTTGTGGGCAAAGCTCGCAGGTGCCACTTCCTACCACTCTACTCGGGAGCGACCTAGGCAAAGTTCACCTTTGGTATAACTACACAGAGTTACCGTTCACCACCTTTCGCTGAGTCACCACACATACATGTGAACAATCATCCCCTGCCCATACAAGGTTTCTCACACAACATCAATACACCACCAAAATTCGTTATATATTCACAAATTCACAATAAGATACAAAAACACATTTAAACAAGTTAAAACATGTTGAAACAATTAAAACAACTAAAGCAGTTAGCTCCCCTCACTTGGATACTACAAAGTTTAATCTAACCCTTTTTAATCTTCAACTAACTCACTTTCCTCATTCAAAGAACTCCTCACGTTTCACTCTCTAAATCGCTTGAAACTTCTGAATTTGAATACTAAATTATTCGAATGCTTCAACTCTCACCCTGTTCGCTTTACTTACGGGTAACGTTTAGCCTAGGAAACCAGTTTTACCTCCTACCAGACAACATACTATGATAAACTTATTATGATTTTAGTAACAAATCACACCCCATATCTCATTCAAATAAGTCTTCAGAAACTTAATTATATTATATCTATATAAATATATATGTATATTCTCATAACATATTATATATATGATCTCTATTATATATTATATTTTAAAATATTCCATTAAATATTATTTTAACTATACATATCTAAAAATATTCCATTATCTCTTACCATAATCTAATAAATCTTTTAAATTATAACTAACAAACCATTTTATCTTTTACTTAATATATTTAACCATATTTGTATATTTTTCTAATTATTATAATGTCTAGGATCTCACTCTAGATACCATGTAAAATGAATTGAACAAGAGGGAGCTGTTTAACAAACTGAATGGTATTCATTGTATTAAGATATTGAATAGAGAAGCATACATTAGTATTTATAGCTAACTTCTTAAAACATATGAGATAACTAACAGCGTTTACTGGAAAGGTTACAAGAGGTAACTGTTACCAATAGCTAACTGCTCTGACTACGCATTTCAATTTTTACATTTATAGTATAGCTAAGTACATACTCTAATAATCAAAGAACTCCATCTACTGTTGTTCACTTTTTTGATTGTGTGCTATAGCTTAATTAATGTGCAAAATAATAAATATTTGCTTGCAAGTGAGCCGGCATAAAAGTTTCCTGCATGTCTTAATTATGTGCAGAGCAACCTTATGACAGCATCCCGAATTTTAGTGCAGCTGATGCTTTAAGGCTTACAGGAATTGGGAGGAATGAATTTATTGATATAATGAACAAGTGCAGATCTAAGGTACTTGATAGATTTTTCAAAATTGTATACAGAAATGTACTTTTGATTCTTTTATTTTACGTCATGATATTGTATGCATTTCTGTGATTATTTTGGTATCTGTTCCAATAGTGGTGTTGAAATTACCTTTAAAGACTTGGTGTAAGCAGGCAAGGTGTTAATTCTAGAGATGTCAAACTGAATAATATACCTTATCCTCATCTGACACTTCTGAATTATATGCCTTTGATTAGAGACTTTAAAATTTTTCCTCATGTCATATCCAAGATCTTGCTGCCCCTTGCCTTAAACTGGATAATGATTTCATTACCTTCTTTCCTTACTTGTCAATGCCTCTTTTGGGTATTCAGAAAATCATGTGGAAGTTGAACAAGTCAATTGCAAAAGAACTTTTACCTACACAGCCTGTGGATTTTCCTATTGAACCTTGGTGGGGTGTTTGTTTGGTGAACTTTACTTTGGAAGAATTTAAGGTACGGTCTGCATTTCACCCTTGTTAATGCAGGAGGGTTCATTTGCAATAATGTCCATTGTGCTTATTGGAAATAAGATGTAGTTTAGGTATTTACTTTATTTTTTTCATTTGTTTTCTTTTGCCTTTATAGAAACTTTCAGAAGAGGAAATGGCCATGATAGATAAACTTTGTAAGGAGGAAGCAAATTCATTTATCTTGTTTGATGGTGATGTTGTAAAGGGTCTTTATGGTCGAGGATTGATCTATTTTGATGTTCCTGTGTATCCTGATGATCGCTTTAAAGGTCTGTCTTGAGTTAAAGTTTGATTCTATTTTTTTTGCTTTCTAGGCTTTTCTTCCAAAATATCATTGCATATTGTGAAAATAGAGAAAAACTAGTTATAGGATTAATTCCCTTGTGTAGAACATACACATAGGCAATGTATTTATATTGAAGAATTGTACAGGAAAATTTGGACTAAGCCTAGATACATATAATATTGTAACTAACGCAAGATATTGTAACTAACAATATCTAATAATATCTTAACAATATCTAACACCCCCCTCAAGCTAGTGCATATAAGTCATGTGTACCAAACTTGTTACAAATATAATCAATTTTAGGTCTCTCCGTAAAGATTTAATGAAAATATTTCCTAATTGACCACATGAGTTAACAAACTCACTCTTGATGTCTACAAATACAATATTTTCTCGAATAAACTGATAGTCAACTTCAGTGTGTTTGGTCCTTTTCATAAAAGAGAGAATTAGAACTAATATGAAGAGCAACCTGATTGTCACATATAAGTGTTATTTGAGAGACATCTCCAAATTATAACCCTTTAAGTAATTGTTTATGTTAAACAAGTTCACAAGTGGCTAAGGGCATAGCTCTATATCTGCTTCTGTACTAGATCTTGTCACAACACGTTTGTTGCACTTCCAAGAAATAAAGTTACCACCAACAACGACACAATTTCCAGATGTAGACCTTCTATAAGAAAGAGATCATGCCCAATCAGTTATAGACAACTTTAGTATGGTTGTTGTGACCATATATAAGAAGATCATGCCCAATCAACATCTAAATAACAGACTTTAGTATGGTTATTGTGACAATATAGCAAACCTTTTCTAGGAGATCCTTTAATATACTTTTTTATACGCATGAATGGATTCCAATGATTTGCACACGGGGAATTGCGAAATTGACTCACCACGTTGACTGCAAAGGAAATGTCAAGACGAGCAACAATAAGATAGTTCAATTTTCCAACTAATCTTCTGTACTTCTCAGTACCTGAGAAAGGCCCCTCTTATTAGGTAGGAGTATGGTATTGAAATCCATGGATGTGTCAACAAATTTTGAGTTCATCAACCCATTTTTCTCCAATCCAATGCATACTTCCTTTGAGATATATTGAATATAGTAAAAATTGTATGGGATTAATCTCCCTTGCGTAGAAAATACACATAGAGTACTGTATTTATAATAAAGGAAATATGGGATAAGCCCAAAATACAATAAAGAATAATAACAAAGTAACTGAAGATAAGAGATAAACATAAGATATGTATCTAAGATATCTAATAATCTAATACCCCCTTCAAGCTAGTGCATACAAATTGTATGTACTAAGCTTGTTACAAATATAGTCATTTCTCTGTCCCCGTAAAGACTTGAAAATATCTCATAACTGATCACTTAAGTTAACAAACTCAGTCCTGATGTCTTCAGATACAATTTTTTGTCGGATGAAATAATAGTCAATCTCAATGTGTTTGGTCCTCTCATGAAAGATAGGATTAGAACTAATATGAAGAAGAGCAACCTAATTGTCACAAATAAGTGTTATTAAATATAGTGAAACTAGGTTTGGGATTAATCTTCCTTGTGTAGAAAATACACATAGGGGCTGTATTTATAATAAAGAAAATATGGGCGAAATCTTGGGATTAATCTTCCTTGAGTTGGAGGTAGTATCTTGTCTTTCTTGTATGGTATGCTCACGGCTCATTGGTGCCAAATCTCTGTGGCGTTTCCCCTTGGAAGAATCCTACATCATCTATATAGAAATAAAATATCCAATAATTCTTTGTATTTATTGTAATAAACTTATGTAAAACAGACTCTATACTGTAGTCCATACAAATAGTTTTCAACATCTGTTGCACTCTCCTTCATCAATGTTTATACTTTTGGCGGTGATTCAGTTTCCAGGCTCGAAGGTTTCGTTTCCAACAGGGAGCAGTCTTATGAAGATCCTATAGAAGAGTAATGCCTTCTTTCCGGTCTTGCCATCCTTTTGTTTTTAGATGCTGTTTCCATAAAGTGGAATAAGTAACACCATATCTTTTTCATCTAGGCTACTATATGCAGTGTTTGTTGTTTCAAATGAAAATGCATCTGTTGCTGAATTGGCAGCAACCCTACAGGCTGACTTGTCACAACTGCAGGCTGCTGCGTCTTTTGTATGTAGATTGGGATGGGCAACAAAAGTAATTGATCCAGCATCTATTCTCCAAGATGCAAACATACCTGGGTCTCCTAAAAGTGCAGGCAGTGATGAAGATGCGTCTACTGCTAGTCATGGTTTTGATAATATGCTCACTGATAGTAATAACAATCAAGGCGATGCTTATGGTCCTCATTCTTCCTATACACGTGTTGCTTTCATAGTTGATGCTACTATAACATCGTATCTTATGATGGGTTCTGTTTCGCCAGGTATATACCTTCATTATTTTCTAAAGCTTAAATTCATTTATTGGAGCTTTTTGAATTGTTTTTTTATTATTGTTATTATACTACTGATGTTTGTTAGTGTATCCACAAGCTGTTATTCTTAGCTTTGTTGTATTATATACTTTTTCCTCGGGTTAATTTGTCTGCTCGTTTCAGTTAGCTTTCAGTTACAAGTTGTTGTAACCTTCCATATCTACTTATATAAATATCATGTATATTTGAATCAGATTAAGGAAATAATTATACAAATTACTTTTATATTTTTCTCAAACTCTTGTTACTTTTGGTGGTTTTTGGGACTGCTGGGGAACAAAAGAAGATACATATATAGTCAGCGTTGTTCAATTACATAATTCATTCAGAAAGGAAAGTAAATAGAGGGTGATAAAGTCAAATTAGAGAGATTTGGTTCGCACACAAAATAGCAATCAAATAGGATAAAATCAGAATATTTTGATCTTGAAAATTAATTCCAAAAGTAAACATACAACTGTAAAGTCCCCCTCCCCAAAGTTGGTGCATAGATGTTGAACTTGGTTACAAGAATAAATTATCAATTTAATAAGCTAAGTAATTAGAAATATTCTAAAGGATAGTAATACAAAATATGTTGATCATAATATATAATATAATAAGCTAACTAATAATAATAAAAGTTCTAAATGATATAAATAAAAAGAAATATATCTATAATAAGTAAGAAAGTATATAAATATTGCTCCCTCTAGTCCTATTTCTGAGAAACAAATGTGATTGTGTTTGAGTTGTATTTTTAAGCTGTAAAATTTTCTTAGGTCTATTCATTATTGTAGAAAATAAGAATAATATATTTTTCTTATTATTATAGACACGTGATCTTTATTTTTGAGGTAACAAAATATACGCTATTCATGCATAATAAATATAATGAGTCTATATAAACTTAGATCCGTTGTATTCAAACACAGTATTCAGTGCAATGTTTGTGTTCTCCAATTTAAGAATTTTTGAATAATCCATGTGTTTAGTTTATGTCTAAGATGCGAATATTTTTTAGTCTATTCATTTTTAATATGTTTGCCTCTTGTCTTCTGTGTCTGAGATTTTTTTTTCTTTTTGTATATTGCTATTAACCAAAATCATTCTTCCTGAACTTTGTCAGGCCTGAAATCTCATGCTGTTACACTCTATGAAGCGGGGAAATTGGATCATGCTGTCATTGCTGATCTTTGCAAGGATCTTAGCACTCTGGAAGGTGCGAAATTTGAGGGAGAGCTACAGGAATTTGCTAATCATGCATTTAGCTTGCGTTGTGTATTAGAATGTCTACAATCTGGTGGAGTTGCTTGTGATGCAAAAGTTGGTGAAGATAAGATGGACCTGGCTACGTTAGAAAATGACGAGTCTAGTTCTCCATTATCGGAAATATCTCCGACTGACAAATATGAAGACTCTGGTATTACGGAAGCTGGGAAGAATGATTGTGATATATTGAGTTCAGTTTTAGAGAATTCAGTACAGCCTGCTTCCACTGAAGCTACTCCTAGTAATATGGTTAGTGAAACCTGTTCTATTCCTGATGATGATGATGATGATGATGATGATAGTCATGTACAGGAAGAAGCCACGTTAGAAAATGATGAGTCTAGTTCTCCATTATCGGAAATCTCTCCAACTAATGGAGACTCTGGTATTACAGAAGCTGGGAAGACTACGTTAGAAAATGACGAGTCTAGTTCTCCATTATCAGAAATATCTCCGACTAACAAATATGGAGACTCTGGTATTACGGAAGCTGGGAAGAATGATTGTGATAGATTGAGTTCAGTTTCAGAGAATTCAGCGCAAACTGCTTCCACTGAAGCTACACCTAGCAATAAGGTTAGCGAAACCTGTTCTGTTCCTTTTGATGATGATGATGATGATGATAGTCATGTACAGGATGAAGGCAGTGAAGATGGAAATCTTCAGAATGATGAGGAACTAGTTGTTGAAGAGGCCGATGTTGGTAAAGAAAGGTCGAAAAAAATTAAGAAATATCGTGTAGACATTCTCCGCTGTGAAAGCTTGGCTTCACTTGCTCCAGCAACCCTTGATCGATTGTTTGTTCGTGACTATGATGTAGTTGTGTCCATAGTACCTCTTCCTCATTCCTCAGTTCTTCCTGGATCCACAAGTTTAGTTCATTTTGGTCCGCTCTCGTATTCTTTTATGACTCCTTGGATGAAATTGGTATTATATTCAACTGTAGGTAGTGGCCCTATTTCAGTTGTTCTGATGAAAGGACAATGTCTGCGCTTTCTTCCTGCTCCATTGGCTGGTTGTGAGAAAGCTCTCATATGGTCTTGGGATGGTTCCGCAATAGGAGGGTTGGGAGGGAAGCATGAAGGAAATTTAGTAAAGGGAAGTATACTCCTCCATTGTTTAAATTCACTTCTTAAACATTCAGCTGTGCTGGTACAGCCTCTAAGTAGGTTTGACCTTGATGAATTTGGAAAGATGACTACAATGGATATCCCTCTGCCCTTAACGAACATTGATGGATCAATTACCTCTGTTGGAAAAGAGCTAGGAATATGTGAAGGTTCAAAACTGGATTCTGTCTTGGCTGATTTGGCTGAAAAGATGGAACTATGGACAATTGGGTATATTCGCCTGCTGAAATTATTTATTGGACAGGAATCAGGCCAGTTCACGCCTGAAGAAGAGAAATATGAATGGGTCCCGTTGAGTGTTGAATTTGGGATTCCGTTATTCAGTCCAAAGTTGTGTAGTAATATATGTCAAAGGGTTGTTTCATCTGAATTACTTCAATCTGGCTCATTTGAAGAACACCATGATGCAATGCAAAGGTTAAGGAAAAACTTGCATGACATGTGTGCTGAGTATCAAGCAACAGGTCCTGCGGCGAAGGTTCTTTACCAGAAGAAGAAAGCCAAGGGATCCCCACGACAACTAATGAATTATGCTAGTGGAAAGTGGAATCCACTCATGGACCCTTCTTCTCCAATTTCAGGGGCCTCGAGTCAGCATCAAAGGCTAAAACTTGCTAATCGACACCGCTGCCGAACTGAAGTTTTAAGCTTTGATGGCAGCATTCTTAGGTTTGTTAACTTCTAAACATTGAATTCTTTCTAAATCCTAAATGACAAATATATGAGATTAAAAAACATGGTTTACCAAAAAACCTTTTTCAAGAATAAGAATGCTAAAGCATCACTCTATAGGCTATCCTACCAAATTTGATGACATGGCTAATCATTGGACTGCCAATGTTGTTGTTGCGTAACAGTACGGACTAAAAGTGTTATAGGAGAAAAAGTTCCGGGACTTTGAGCAGTCAAAATTTATATTAGAGAATAAATGTAGGAATCCTAGAATGTTTATGAACCAAGACAGCCTTTCTTATTAATGAATGGAGTTTTCTATTTTGGATTGAAACAATCAGTTTTTTCATCATAAATAATCACCTGGCTTTGTAATCTAGTGCAATGACTGTAAAAATTTGTTGATATATTCTAAATTAAAAACACAATTTTAGCTGCAGTGGTGTGAAGTGAAGGTGAATAAAATATCCTAGATGTTTGTGTATCATATCATGCATGGCGACAGTGGTAGGGACTGACTACATATAATTTTATCCCTAATCTTAGACCGTTCTCACTTTTTCCGCCCCTTAGAAGCTCTACCACGGCAACCAATATACGTTCTTGCATTTATAACTTTTCAGTGGCATTATGTTGCATTGGTATACGCTATTTTTCTATCTATATTTTTTTAGTATGTGAGGGTATACGGTCCGAATAGTTTAAAATTAGAATGAAGTTTTATAAAAACCCCCCAAGACACTGAAATACTAAAACCTGGTATAATCACCTTCCATCTGTTGATCTTTGTCATAATTTGGGTTCCCTTATGATTCAAATTCTCAGAAACAAGTGTTTTTGATGGTTCTTGCAGATCTTATTCCTTAGCTCCTATTTTCGAAGCTCCTACAAGGCCCTTTGAAGAAGGTACTCAAGCCAACCCATTAAAAGCTGAAACGGATGAAAGTGATAGTAAAGAAGCAATCCTTCCTGGAGTAAATCTTATTTTTGATGGTTCTGAGTTGCTTCCATTTGATATAGGTGCCTGCCTCGAGGCACGTCAACCTATTTCCTTAATAGCAGAAGCAGGAGCTGCCTCGGCATCTTTACCAATCAAATAGTTCTTCTGTTAACATAGATTACAGTGCATTGAAAAGCATGACTTCTGCCCAATCATGTTGTTACCATCTTCGACATTGTTGGTTATCCATGTAGTTGGGCTCAGATTGAAGCCAAGTTTCATATTTTCTTCTTGTAAAACTATAAAACTACATTCAATCATCGACCTCTTTGTGGCAGTACCAGCAGCAGCCTTAAGTTTTACTGACCCTGGTTTTCTATTTGAAACAAGGATGTGTAAAACGATGCGAGACAGATTTTGTAGACTGATTTTTCTTTCTGAAACATTTATCCTCGTGTCCCCAACCTTAATTTTTTTTCCATGTTTTCATGTACACCTTTCTACTTGCTCAACCTTTTAGTCTTTGTTATTAAGGTAATCAAAATCTTACTCAAGATCGGAAATGAAAGCATGGGAAATATGGATCGTTAATTAAACACTCCATTCTAGCTACAAACGAACAACTCCATTCTAGCTACGTAACACAAACTCCTTTCTAGTTACAAAACTGATAGTATACTATAGTTGACTTGTATAGGTTACATTTGCATTTTAGAAATGTAAGTCTCTTATTATTGTACAACAACATTCTTTTCTTTCTGTTATGTATAGCTGCCAGTTTCAATTACATCTAACAGAAGACTACATCTATAAATAGACATTGTATCTATGATTCAAAGTGTGTTACAGAAATAAAACAGTTCAGTTCATTGTTCATTTTTTTCTCTCGTTTCTCTGTTCACTTTCTCTAAGATATCTAGAACTTTTTCTTCACCTATCCAGATTCTTCAAGTTTGTCACTGATTTCATTCTTGTTCAACGTTGAGACTGCTTCTGCTTCAGTTTCTGGTGTTTTGAATCGGTGCATTGTTTCAATTCATTGATGTTCTCAATTCGTGCATTTTAAGTATATATTATCATCGTCGTTACTTATAATATATATTATTATCTTATGATAAGTAATATTATATTATATATAAATATATTATAGGAATAAGTATGATTTTAGTCCATGTACTTACATGCGAAAATAGAATTCATCCCTCCCTCAAAGTTCATACAAAATTCATCCCTATACTTTATTAATGCATGAAATTTGTCCTCCAGAACAGACACTATTAACTTTTAAGTGACGTGTCTAACTGAAATGTAACATTAACTTTAACATGTAACTTCAAAATATGTAACTGAAATGTAAAGGACAGATGCTACATGGGTCGTGGCCCTAAAAGAAAGATCATGGATCAGGATCTAGCCCAGGCAGGCTACGCAGCGGAGTCACCATTCCCCTGTTGACCGCGAGAACCTCTCGCTTCTGCTCACATCAATGATTTGATGATCATCGCAAAAGAGAAGAACCACACACAAGACAATCAAACAAGCAAAGGGTAAGCTAGAGCCAAAACCATTTCATCAATGAAGTAAGATACATATTTACAGTCCATTATACATACATCACACAAGCATGTTACGACCTTCCAAGCAATACACTACCACTCGACTCATCCGAATACATATAACCTGGTCGGATTCAACGGATGCTTGCACTTGTGGTGGATACCTCTGTTCACCCCCGAGCTGCTCACCCCCGAGCTATGTGTTACAAGTGTTACAATGAACAATTTTCCCTCACCACAAGGTTAGCCCTTAATGAATTTCGGACCTCCTGCTACTCTCACCACAAGAGTGAGTCCACTCTAGGTGAGACTAACTGACTCCTTAGAGTGTCAGGATGCAACCTTACCTTGAATCCTTACCTAGTTATACAGATGGGGCACCACCATGGACACCCACTAATAGGGGTCATGGAATTACGTCCCGACCACTAAAACACGACCCTGGGACTCTCACCTAGAGACCCTAAGGAATTACGCACTGACACGGACCAAGCTTTCTTAATCAATCAAACATATTCAGCATGCATACACACAAATATATACATATACATCTCATATAGTTTCTCATAATTCACCTCTTTCGTATTCCCATCCAAACCATGCCAACTCATTATTCTCGAACCCGGAATATGGAACTCCATCTCATATCATTACCATGCCACATTGATACCAACCCTTTCATGTCTCATGTCGAACTCATGCCAAACTCATCATTTCAATTTCATGAATCATCTCATACAATTATCATGCTATGTTTGTATCAACCCATTACTCACAACTCATGATTTACTTCACACATGCATACTCATTTATCTCATACTCTCATCACAATACTTAAATTCAAGCCAAACATGTACCATTCAAGTCAAGAAAACAATCACACAGGCCCTGTCTCGCCCAGCACCTCGCTCAGGCTGAAGGGTCTCGCTCAGGCGAGAGACTCTCGCTCAAGCGAGCCCCCCTTCGCCTAGGCAAGGGCTCGAAAAGGGGAACAATTGCTTCCCGCGCCTTCTCGCTTAGGCAAGTCCTCCTCGCCTGAGCGAGAACGTGGCTCACCCAAAAAGGAACGTGTCGCCCAAGTGACACATCGCACAGAAAACCCCAGGCGAGCTCCCGATAGTCTCGCCTAGGTGAGACGTGCTCGCTTGGGCGAGAAAACCAGTGCTCGCCATTGTTCTCTCGTGCACCGATTCACAACATATCCAAATAGCCCAAAAACCATATACTCCACGGATTCACAACACATAAAACATCCCATGACAGATACGACTACTCAAGCAGAAAAGACGTAACAACAGAGTAAGGTCTAGCTTCCCTTACCTGGACAAAGCTAGCTGGAAACCTGAGCACCCAAACAGTGGAGCACAAACAGCTTCTAGGAACAGACTCAGAGCTGGAAAACAGTGAGTAAGAGTGGGTCATTACGGAACCCTGACAACAACTACGAAAACAGACCAAAGGGGGAAACTACGAGTCGGAGAGCACTTACGTGGGCTAAGGACGGGGCCAAGCTGAATGCGAACTGAAAGTACAGTGAAACCCTAACAAAGAAGGCGACTGCGACTCTAAGCACCAAGGTAGCAAAAATCTGAAAGTGTGAAATTAGGTCAGACTTGGGTGGCTTTATCTTTTGGGCCAGCCCTTCGGCCCAATAGCTCAAGGGCAGCCTTTAAAGCTTTAGGACAGGAAAACTGGGCCTTACAAAATACATGGTGGCCACATAATTAATAATTAACACGTGTAATTTCAAATGTTTTTTTCTTATATTTTTAATATATATATATATATATATATATATATATATATATATTTCTTCTGACATAGATGTCTTATTCCATGTATTACTAAAGTATAATAATAAATTTTATATAAACTTTGAGGGAGAGAGACGAAGTTGAATTTCATATGTAAATATATAAATTAAAAATATACTTAGCATACATAATAGTTTGAACTTGATTATTATGTTATATAAATAGTAAATAATAATAATTATATAAATTAATATTGAGATTAAAATAATTTATTTTACTTTTAAGAAAAAAATTTAAGTCGAACTTTTAACATTTTGTTAAAATTAATATAAATTGGTTGAATCAATTATTTATTGAAATATTATGTATTTTCTAAATTTTAAAAGTTTAAAACTTATTATGAATGATAATATTATTATATACAATTAATATATTACAAAAATTATGTGATAAATTCACTAATTTTCTAAATAAGTGTATATTATATATTCACTTAATGAATTATAAAAATTATTTACATACTCACCAAGTATATATTAAATTATTTTCAAAATTATTTATATTAGATTATATATTCATTAAATAAATATATATTCACTAGGTGAATTTAGTGAATTTAAAAATTATTTATATATTCACTATATGTAGATTAAATTATTTTAAAAATTATTTGTACATTATATATTCACTATGCGAATATATATTCACTAAATGAATTTTAGTGAACTTATTAAAATTTTTTAATATATTAATTATGTATATAAGATATCAATTTATAATAAATTATATATTTTTAAAATTTAAAAAACACTTAACATTTCAATAAATATTTAATTTAATTAATTTATATTAATTTTAGAAAAATGTTAAAATTTTCATATTAATAAATAAGTTATTTTAATATTACTTTATATAAATGTTATTATTTAACATTTATAAAATATAATAATCAATTTAAAATAATTATTTATGCTAAGTATGTTTTTAGTTCAAATATTTATATGCGAAATAATGTCCCTATTTTATAAGAAGACTTAAATTTATGACTCAATTATCCGAATACAAGCATTGATGTTGATTTTTGGTAAGTTGTGTAGTTGTGATGGCATCCAATGCTCTGTAGGGCTGTAGACATTACCACAAACAAGGTAAGTCCATTAAAACCTTTGGTCAAGGTAAAACCCCTAAGTTGAGACCTCCTCCTCTCACCACATGCCTCATCTTCTCTACTTGAGAGATTGATGGTCATTAGAGCGTCATAATAACTTTCTAACTGAACTCTCACATCAATGCTACAATATAATTATCACCATTAATTCTCCTCGAATTAGTATGCTCATATACTGATTTCTAAATTAATAATTTAAATAACATCCACAACAATTCAAATCATACTCAATTCACCACATAAGGAATAATTCAGGTTCTAACCTACTCATCCAGCGAGTAATACTCGCCCACCTACTGCCCCATGTCTAGAAGTTCCTGACTTGGAAATTCACCCAGTGAGAATTACTCGTCCAACGACTGCACAAGTTTAGAAGTCCTTGACTTGGTGTAACATCCCAAGTAACTGAATAACCTCGATAAATGATACCTCAATAGGTGTGAAAGTATACAATACGTTGAACATGCCCAGATTACAACAAAAGGGGCCCCACATGGCCCAACCCGAAATGTACTGAAAGAAAACAAATAAAAGCACGAGACCTTTTTCAACAATAACAACATAAACAACATAAAATCTTCCAGTAGTGGTCCCCACAGTGGGCCCGACCCTGTCCAAACCATCAAGCTGCAACATCCTTATCAACATTACCACTGCTAGGGGTTCTCACATATGCTCACATCAACAAGGTTGATGATCATCGCAAAAGAGAGTACCACACACAACATACAAGCAAGCAAAGGGTAAGCTAGTGTAAAGGAATCTCATTTTATAACAGTTCACAGGTAATTTCAAGCCAAGCATAAATAACAAGCATTATACCAAAGCTATCAAAATATATGAGACTCCAAGACTTGACTATCCGGATATGCATAATGAGGCACCACCACAAGACAGTGGAATTAAGTCCTAGTAGTGAGGCATCACCGCGAGGCCTTCGCGGAATTACACCCTTACAAGAGGCACCACCACGTGGCCTACGTGGAATTACGTCCTGGCCTTGAGGCACCACCACGATACTCGCGTGGAATTACGTCCTTATCTCGAGGCACCACCGTGAACTCTCAGCTCGAGGTTCATGGAATTAAGCCCAATAGGTGAGGCACCACCGGGAACTCCTCCTTAAAAGGGTCCACGGAATTATGTCCAATAGATGAGGCACCACCTTGAGCTCTCACTATAAGAGTCATGGAATTACGCCCTACACACACATTGAGCATGTTACACCAACCAATCAGAAGCTCCCATAATGCTAACCTCATGTATAACAACCCCATCATGCAACTCATGCTTTCCAATTCATATAACATACAACAACATACCATTCCCACCACAACCTCATATATATAAATCATGGCATCATCCCCCAACCCACATAGTAAAGCATTTAGATCAAATAAGCAATCACACACTAGTGCACCATTCAACAATAGCACTAAACCTACCCCATAGTCTCGCTCAGGCTAACAGGTCCCGCTCAGGCGAGGGGGTCCTCTCGCTCAAGCGAAACCCTTCTCGCCTAGGCGAGATCGCGAAAGGGGGAGAGTGGACTCTACGAGGTCTCGCTCAGGCGAGTCCCTTCTCGCCTAGGCGAGACCACTTCTCGCTCAAAAATAAAAACCTCTCGTCTAAGCGAGAGATCGAGCAGTAGGTCCTGGGCGAGCCTCTGCTAAACTCGCTTGGGCGAGGCCAGCTCGCCTGGGCGAGAAAACCAGTGCCCGCCACTATTCCTTCGAGCGACAACCACACTTATGCATCCACACAGTCCAACAAGCATTTTCAACCGATTAAATCCACACACAGACTATCCAACCATCACATACTCATCAAACAGACAGATTCTACCGAAAAAGATATGGTAAGGTCTAGCTTCCCTTACCTGGAAAAGCTAATAGAAACTTTGATACGTAGACGTGAACACCACAGCTCTACAAGCAGCCCCAAGACTGGAACACGATGGAACATGAAACAGAGTAAGGTTACTACGAAAACCCTAACTGGAATAATCAAACCGCAGCCGGGAAAGATTAGTCATTAGCTAACAGAAACTTACTTGGAAAGTAGAAACGAAACTGGGCTTGGTTTGATCGAGATTGCGTAAACCCTAGCAGAGCTCTCTAGGTCAGTGGAGGAAGACGTCTACGTTCTGCGATTGAGTGAGGGTAATTCTGTTAGGGCAGATTAGGGTTTGGCTTTATCCCCTGGACCAGCCCTTAGGCCCATTACACTAGGGTAGCCCTTTTAGGTTAGGGCAGAAAAGGGAAAAAGAATTAACTGGGCCTCACACTTGGAAATTTTCTCAATGGGAATTACTCGTCCAACCAGTTTGCTGCAACATCCTGGCCGGATATTACTAATTTAAATAGAAATAAAAGTTTAAATAATAATTACTGGTCAATTATAAAACATCTTCCCCAAAGTGTGGCAAATTTCAATACTTTATTAAACGCACTTAAATCCAAAAATCCATAACTCTCTTAATTATTACCAATTCCTAAGTTAGACCAGAATTAAACGCAATACATAATAAAACAAATATTTTTCTTTAAAATGATCCCCATAATTAGCCCTCACTCTGGCCCTATGCATCAACCGCATCACCTGCAATATCAACTACTCTCATGTGTCAAGTCACACGATCATCGCCAAACCAAAAAAAAAAAGGGTGAGCTCGAAGAACTAACAAGTATAAAAGACATAGCATAAACCCTCACCCAAATAATTTTAAGTTAACCCAAAACCCCTTCTAAGAACCTTATCCTCACACATTATAAACC
>Ga0214543_1003977_pt1 | contig 28340 bp, 21 predicted proteins | sample CNSS2metaG_FD_160094 | JGI IMG/M metagenome (GOLD analysis project Ga0214543, IMG submission 160094) | Root nodule microbial communities from cowpea collected in UCLA plant growth center, Los Angeles, California, USA - CNSS2 | ecosystem: Host-associated > Plants > Roots > Nodule | place: USA... | reverse complement strand
TTAGATGTATTTTTTTTTTTTTAAGATTTTATCGTTTATAACAAATAACTAAATAATTTTTGGATTAGGGAGCTACATTTTTATTTTTTGGGAGGGTGGAGGTCATGTTTAACTTCTTTATATTACACTAGTGTAATGTAACTCTTCTCTTACTATCTTTCTTATATCCATAATACTTTTTGTCCATAAGTGTGATATCATCTCAATCGAATAAGTTACGACCCAACAAAAACCTACACGCCACAATTACTTGGAGAATGAAATGCCAATAATATATTATATTAAATTTATGCCAAGAATGTATGGGTCTCGTAAAGTATTATAATATGTTCTTCTTTCCCACGCTTCCTCTTATATACCAAACACTTTTTCGTTCGTTTTATTTTTCTTGTTTTGTCAATACATGGGCTATATAACATCTTGGAAGTTGTTTTAAAATAAAAATATTATTTTAATATAAATCTCAGAAATATGAATTACTTCAAATTAAAGAATGTTTATAAATTAGAGAAAGTTGTTTATTTAAATACCTTTTTTCTTCAATTTATTTGTTTTCAGTATCATATTGAAATACTTCTTTTATATATAGGTAATTTTATAAACAACCTCATTAATGCTCTAATGATATAGAAGAGAGAGATTTAGAATATCGAATATTATAATATATGCAAAACTTTTTTATCAACCACATGATTCATTTTCCTTTTAAACTAACTGATGTGTCTCGTATCATTTATCAGTTTATCCTCTTACTGTTAGAGCTCTGAACTCCAGAGTCCTAAAGTTTTACTGTGACTTTAATTTTTAACATTGACACTTGTGAGTAGAGTTCTTGGTGTAAAATGGTACAACACTTGCCCTATGGAAGTAGGGACAGTCAAAAACATAAGGCTCGATGTCTTTCCCTAAGGTGGCAGCTTTGCTTTCATTTAATCTCAACATGTGGTCCAACATACAGATAACGAGACCACAAGGATAGCAAGGACAAAGAGGAAGCATCATATTTATTGTCTTTGGTCTATTTAATATTTTCTCCTCATTTGCCCCTCGCTTCTCAAGAACTCTCTCAATTTATATAATCATTATAATTAACTTCTGTTTTCTAAAAGAGGCCTACGGATAAAACAAAAGGATTACAATATGATACAATAAAATCAATAAATTATCCGCGTCAAGAACAGCGCTTGTTGGTATTTTACAACAGGATCAGGTTCTTAAGTTGAGACTGAAATACCTACGCATCTCCGGACATCAGAGATTATCTATCTTTCACACGCACAGAAGAATTACATATCGCATTAACAATTTCTATATACTTTTCTCCAAATAAATATTGTCCGAGCACATGACTAGGATATATACTCGTCTACAAATCCCCTTTGCTCTCTACTATTACACATTGACACTCTGCATAGGGGAGAGAGACCAGGATGTCAAACTCATCTAAAACTACATGGTCCAACTCTATATTTCTGTTTTTACCTACGAATAAGTAAATGCTTTTCTCACGCCATAAGGAATTTTCCGAGCCCCCTCCCGGTTCAATTCCTTCTATCTATTTCATATCATTAACCAAGATTGGCCTTGAGACTAACCGTTAGGCTGAGAACTATCATTTAAGACATGATGATTAGTTTGGTCCTGTTATTACTTCCCACCACTGATGTGACTAATTCAGTAACTGTCATGCAGCTGCACCACTGGCAAATTTTATCTACCACTGCAAGGAGCGAGCCCTACGGAGTATACACGGCGGCTTTTGTTTCTGCGCTACAGGGAGTACCTTTTCCATTAGCTGCCCAAAAACGCCAAGGTCAGTCGTAATCCAATCACTTTCTACAGCCAACATCTATTCTATAAACACACTTTAATATAGTCACAAGATAGCAAACAATCCAATGCTACAAGCTTCATAAAACAGCACAACTAGGTCTAATAATATCATCATACTTGGCAAACTAGTTTTGTTGCATTGCATCTCCATTAAATCATTGTGGGCACTATCGATAAAAAAATCAGTATGAACACTGGGTCAATTTTCTATATCTTATATCATATAGAAGCAACCTTCATATTCCAATGAACCGTGTTTGTATTCATGATTAATTACCAGTTATGTTTTCAGGCAAAATATCTAGAAGAAATATTTACCAATAACATATTATACCAGTAGAAACCAGCAAGCAACCTGTAACCTTCAGATAGAGTGTCAACAGAGGAAAAATGTCTTCAAAGCAATATGCAAATTATTATCATAAACATTTTCACCAAAGAGGTCCAACGCTTACTAACTTCTTAGAACAAATCAGTACCTGCTTGTACCTCTCTTTTTTCCTCTCGGCCTGCACAAGAATATCTTTAGTAAGAGATTAGAGAGTAAAAATACATAATAAACTCAAAAGCTACAAAGGCAAATGGGCAACAAGAAATGAGACACAAAAGTAGAACTTGTTTTACAGGCTACACTCAAACCCCCTTAAAAGTTACATCCTCTGTTTTGGAAATACAGTCCAAAATGTGGGACGTTTGCAACCCAAAATGCTTGAAGAAACATATTCCAAATTCAAACGTGTTAGCAGTGCCCAAGCAAGTGTTGAGGGAATAAAAATCAGAACATCATGGCTCAGGCATAGATAGAGACTGAATTCTGAGGCAGAAATAGACATTTCCCCATCCCAACAATGGATTTCCTGTTTGGTAGAAGGCAGACTTAACACTATAGCTTGAAGATTATGAACGGATCCAATTCTGTGAATTTCAATCAACAGTGTATCATTCCCCCGGCCCATGTTTGTAACTGGAAAAACGCGGTGCCATGGCCCACATAACACTAATTTGAGTGAACAACCACCAATGAGGGAAACAGTGATATTTCAACATAAAATATAGTACAAGCATTCTTAACAATGGACAATGGTAAACATATCTGTTTATAAACACCAGTGAAGTTATCACACTTGTATGCAAAATAGTAGTGGTAAGATTACGACATTCTGTAAAAATATATTGGTGTAAAAATCATACATAAAAGGTAAACAAAATTATTTATCAAAATATGACAGAAAAAAATCATCCCATATCTAAAAAGTTCAAGGCGAGCATCAAATACAATGTCAACAAAAAAGTAGTGATAGGTTAACCAAAGTTTATTTATTACTAATATCAAATCTATCCCAATTTTGTATACGCATCTCAAAAATATGAGACCCTTGGCTACTAAGAGGGAGGGTAAAAATGATTACAATCGGATCATAATTGTAACAGCATTAAAGCAATTGGGAGCACAATCGCTCAGACATTTTATTCCAATGGTAAGACAGCCTCAACTACAAAATATTCATGGCTTCAGAAACATTTACTGCATAACCAGATTCCCAGAAACCAGACAGGTTATACTTAAGCAAGGATGACTTCAGGTGTGACGGAATGAGAAATAGAGAATAACACTGTGAACCCATTTATGATGAGAGCAAGAGAAAAATATGACCTGCAAGCGTGTTTATGAAAGGAAAGTCCATCAATGCAATCCCAAATATTAATAGATAGCACCCAACAGCAAGGTAATGGAACCAGGTCAGGGAACAAGACCAGGCCAAAAACCCAATCAATGATCAGCCAAATCAAACCAAAAACGAAAAGTCACCACTGGAAGGGTTTCAACTTTCAAGTTCAACACATAACAAAACTTATTGTCTCCTGCAATGATTACAAAAAACAAGTAGCATGGCTAATGAAAACTGAAAGCATCCCCGGGACAAAACTTCAAAACAATGAAAACTAAAGCACCTTTTCCTTCAAGAGCTTGTCGTTTTCCTCCTCTAGTTTCACCGCCAAGGACTCTAATTCTACTTGGTAAGCCTGGAATAACGAAATTCGCATCACAACCAACAACGAAAAGTCAAATACACCGAAACAAACACACATGTATACCATATCCACATCACTACAGATACCTGCTTCCGTTCCCGAGACCTAGCAGCAGATTCCCTGTTTTTAATCATTCTTCTTTGTCTCTGTTGCGCTGCCTTATCCAACTGTTCCAAAACGGGACGTGCTCTCTTTCCTCTCCCACCTTCAACCACCTCCACGCCGTTCCCGAACCCTATGACGGATCCTTCCACTCCGTCCTGATACGGGGTCACGGCGAGGAGGGGATCGAAGGCGAAGACGCCGCTGCCAAGCCTCTCCGTGAGGGGCATTGGAATCTTCATGTCGCAGTCGACTTCTTCATTGTTGTCATCGTCGACTGCGCCGGCCTTGGCGAGGAAGTCTTCGAGAGTCATCATCTCGTCGTCAGGAGCCTCCTCCTTGCATTCGCGGCGGTCGCCGGCCACGATCTCCCGCCACACATCATCGACGGTCTTGGGGGCGGCGGTGACGGCAGCGTCGGAGATGGGGATGAAGTTGGTGGTGGTGAATTGAGGCGTGGGAGAAGGAGAGGAGGACTCTGATTTCCGTGAATGGGAAGAAGCCATTAACTTGGAAGATGCCATCAATCAATCATTCAGTGTCTCCGTGTGTCTCTCTCCTAGGGTTTGGGTTTTGGGATTTGCAATTTGGAATTTGGAAGTGAAGAAGTTAGAATAGAAGAGTGTGCAAGCTGCAGAGTAGAAACCCCCAAGGCCTTGTCGCGGGCTGTTTTTGGTTTTACTCTTCTTCTATTACTCTTTTCCTTAAACCATTTTATTTAAATACACCATCATCAAAGTCGCTTTAGTTACTCATTTTTACTTTTTTATCAAATATCTTCGTATTTGGCATTTTCACTCGGTAAATATTCTTTACGAATATCTTAATGTATATATTATCAAATGATGATAGCTATTTATTATTGTGATGAATTGATATCATCTTTTTTACTACGAGAAAATTATTTTCATATATAGTATGGATCCTTTGCAATAATGATGAGAAAATTGTGAAAGAGTAGCATGCATATGCATAAGTCTAAAACTCCTTTGTCAGAAATTGAACTTTGCACGCACCCAAAAGTTTGCGTCTAATTTTATGCATCACTCGTTCTTATGTCGTTTACTGATTGGTGATGTTAAGTCCTTTCTACACGTAGAGCCTCCAACTCTCATCTATCCTACGCGTGTAATTCACATATTGTGCCTACCCTATTCTAAAATCAACCCTTATAGATGATAACAAATCACTTATTTAATTAATGAAGATGATAAGATGATAATTTTCATGTGCTAATCACAGTTAATAATTAATAATTACCAATTGAAATAATGATCCCTTCTGCTTGACATTAGAGCAAACATTTGGCGATGTAGCGTAGGAGACTAAATTTCAGAGTGACAACTAATTAACGTAACAACGTAGTGTTGTTCCTGTTTCTTTTCCACTTTGAAAATGTTCACATCGATACCTAACCTGTTGGTTTCTGAAAACTAGATAGGTTTATGCTGATTCACAGTGAATCAATTTATCTGTACGCATATGTCTCTTTCAATTGGTTAAGGCGTAACAACAGAAGACGACTAGGGGCCATATATGCCTACAATAACGACAATGAGGACGAGATTGACTAAGGGATATTTTTAACTCAAAAAGGAATGAACCAAATGATTAAAGATGATAGGTGGTTAGCCATGACAAGTGTTGACAAGTATATATTTGATTTCAGCATTTTGTTCTTGAAGCTGTGTGTGTGTGCATGCGGAATAATAGGACAATAAACATATTGCTTGTAAGGTTGGAGAGGTAAATTATACATGTAAAAGACCAGAAACCACTAACACAATTTGTAACACAGGTGCTAAAAACATTGATTGAGAAAGTAAAAAATAGAAAAACTGTTTAAAAATATTTTGTGTTTCAAATATAACTTTTTCATTTAAAATGATTAGGAATATTTATTTAATGATATAAGGTGTATTAACTATCTTCTTAATATACTTGAAGGATGTAAAATAATTAATCTACTTTCTGGGATAAAAGTAACCTTGCAAAATTAGGTGATTGAAATGAGGAAAAAACCCACGCGAAGCAAATAATTAGAAAAGGGATATCTCCAGCAATTTCAGCCTTAAGCTTGCAGACAAGTTGGCAAAGAAATTATTATCTCTGTATTTGTGGATGAGAATAGACGATTCCAATATTCGAAAGAAAGCTTAAACCAGAATTCTTGAAATTAACAACAGTAATAGAGGCTTTATAAGCACATTCAATTTAAATATTTATCAACTTCAATACACAACCTATGATCATTACCCTTATAGGGATATATACCAATCAACCCATTCTTTATTATGTAATTAGAACTACAATTATATCAGGGATATTGAGATTGTATAATATCAAGGTTTTTGAGAGTTTGTTCAGTTAACTTTGTTAGCCTTTGCACTAATTATCAAGTTTTTATTAGGATCAATAAACCAAGATGTCGCCAAAGTTAAGAGCTTGGAAAACTCAAGGTATGTTTTTACAACTTCAGCCTTTTATATATATATATATATATATATATATATTATCTTCATTCGGCTTCTCTATTTGTTTCAAACCCATGGAAATCTAAAGCAACATGGTTCATGTGGATTATTTTGTCGAAAAAGATTAACCAAAATTTGAAAATATTAATCATTCAGTATAATGTTCAGGCAATAGTGTTGGAAAAATTGAAAGGAAAGGTCAAAAAATTAGTATCATGTGTCTAGTAACAATTTAATATTTCATCACACAAATAATATATATGAATTTTAATTATTTTAAAATGTGAGGGTAATAAGCTCTTGGCAGAGATGATTTCCAATGTTGTTCACCCATGTTACAAGAAGAAGAAGAAAAAGATGGTGGAGGAGGAAATGAGAGTAAATGGTTTGTCCATTAAAAAATTAATCTCACATAAATGTTTCAAATTAAATATTTTTTCTGATTTAAAAGTAAAGTTACGTTTTTTCCTCTCTATTTAATCAACACGCGACTTGTTCCCCTTGAAACTTAAAAACCACTTACAGATATCCAACAATAAAAAAATAAAAAATCCCAATTAATTTTTTACATGAAAATTTCCAAACACCAGATGGAAATAGATAGCTTTTGCCAGACCAAACTACTTATCCTTTGGTAATCGAAACCCTCTTTGGTTACAAACAAGTGATGTAAACTGCTTCGGAAAGAAAATTGATCAGGTACGTGCTTCAATGGTTTACATGGAAAAAGTTCAGTATTTATTGTTCGTCAAATTTCAAATTTCCCTTTTCTTCACGCAATCCTATATTTATGAATGTAAATTTAACTGATCAGTTCCAAGCATAAAAATTTCTTTCTGTTTACCATTTCTCGCCAGCATTCTGATTCTTGCATCAAGTTTTACAAGTTCCAAGTCTAAAACATGTTGTTTTCGCAAGTCTTACCTCTAATTTGTATCATGATTTAACGTCACAGATGTGAAGGAGTGCAGAGAAGCTCCGAAAAGCATAAACTTCCATGATGAGTACCATAGAACACTAAGGACAAAGCCCTATGTTGATTTCTACAGTAAAGTTCAACTACTTGCAAACCAGCCTGACAATTTTTCGGAAGTCCTCCTTGAACCTTGCCAACAAACTATATCTTCCATTGTTGATTCAGGAACCCTTTCAAAGACACCAAAACTCAAAAACCTTATGCTAAGTTACTTTGACATAAGTGCAGAGGCTTCACACATTTGCTGTAATCTTCTCAAAAGCATCGACCAAGTCCACTCTTATTACCAATTCATTCAAAGAGTTCTAGACATTAAGGATGGTGACTCTTTCGAAACTTTTGAAGTAATCATCTTTGAGCTAAGCTCATTCACCTACCCAAATGACCCGTTTTCAAACCTTAAAACCCATGACTTCAAGCTCATCAATGATAAGCACTCATCAGTCTTGTGCCATCTAAAGTCAATGAGAAAAAGGGTGGGAAGGAAAATTAAGCTCATGAAGTACTTGATGAAGACATCATGGTTTTGTGTCACTGCAGCTTGTGCCTTAGTGGCAATCACAGCCATGGTTATAGCCACACATACTCTGACAGCAGTAATCTTGGGCCCAGCAATTCTCAGCTTCCCATTTAAGCATCTTAAGAGAAAGCTTAGAGGCTGCAAATTTTCAAGAAAAGGGTCTCTTGGTAAGGTTTATGAGCAGCTTGACATAGCAGCCAAGGGAACTTACATATTGAATAGAGACTTTGACACAATGAGTAGACTTGTAGCTCGGCTTCGTGATGAAATTGAGCATAACAGGGAAATGGTGCAGTTCTGTTTGGACAGGAAAGAAGATAAGTTATCTTTTCAGGTTGTGAAGGAGCTTAAGAAAAGTGATGTAGGGTTCAGGAAACAAGTGGAAGAGCTTGAAGAACATGTGTACTTGTGCCTTGTAACAATAAACCAGGCAAGGGCCTTGGTCATTAAAGAAATGAAAAGATCCGTATGATGTCAAAAAATAGAATTTAATCAAATTTTTTTGTTCTGTTAAGGTATTATTATTATTACAAAACAAATAAAAAATAACAAGTGTGCTACGTTAAAGTTCTTTTTGCTCAAAATTTCAAGCTCTTTAAAGTAACGTTTCAGGGGACATTATATTATTCATAATTTGTTATTTATGATTACTTCAGATGGAACTTTGAGTGTGACACATGAATCTCTCGATATGCAGAATGAAATATAGTAATCCTCTTCATTTTAGTGGTACTACTTTGTTACATTTCCCATTATAAAATTCGTGAGCACTATTATATTTCCATTGATTGCCTTAGACATTGGAAGTTACAATTTATCGCTGGACGCAGGCCATGTTCTATCTTTGTAATCATTTACAAAACCCAAATTGGGGTTAACAATCAGAAATACACTATCATTGATTTAAATTTGTTACTAGAAATTATCATTGAAGTATCACATGATCGACAAAGAAAATTGTGACATTAATCTTATAAATAAACTAAATTATGGTAACTTGTATACAGCCAAAAAAGGAGCATTTATTCTTTCACCACCCTTTACGTACTCCATAAAATATTTTATCCCATCTTATTCCTGAATAAAAATATATTAAAAATCCTAAATTTTTTTCCTCTTTCTTCACACAACGTCCCTCTTGATCTTCATGCTCTAATCTCTATCATCTTCCTCACCCATCACTAATTTCATCTTCACAAAATTATTTTGGATTGGTCATTCAGTATGCATTACCGGATCCGGAAGTATATACAAGATTACCTAATCCAGTATGTAAATTTACATACATACTGGATTGTGTAATCTGGTATGTAAAATTACATGCCGAATTGGCTAATCTGGAAGTGCATGCTTTTTTGTTTGTTTTTATTCAGGTTTGTTATGTGAGGGTTGTATGCAAGCCCCAAAGCATATACTATGTCCATGTCAGGAAATATGGGCTACATTGCTTCCAAGTGATGAAGGTATAACAATAAAGATAATGGATGTGCATCTAGCTTTCGAACAAATTCACCCGTATGTGCAACTGGCATAACAAAACAGATAAATAATGGTTCTGAAAAAGCCTATTATTACAGTTCTTTTAGGCCTTAATCAAAAAATAAAAAAATGCTCCTCAACTGTAGAATTTAAGAAGTCTAAGCCCATTCCAATAAAAGTATCAAACTTAAGACCTAGATAGCATACTCGTGTTATCTCTATCTCTATGATGATTGTTTGAAATGTCAAAGAATTTAACAAGATAAAATCTCAAACTAAAATATTGGATTTATCATGTCATGAGACCAATGTACATTTAAAACTTTAACAACTAAATAGTGTAAGTGATGCACACAATCATTGAATGCAACCAGAAAAATAGAAATTGATGCACATTATCATTTTCATGTTTGTAATTGCTGGTATCTACAAACAACCTTGACACAGTGTTGTTGACAATGTTCTCTTATCAAAGTTGTCATTTTATCTCAACAATTATATATAACTTTAGTCAATAATAAAAAACAAAAAAACATGTGTTTTAGGATTGGTCAATCTAGTATGCATTACTATATCTGGAAGTGTGTACCGGGATTATCCATTCTGGTATGTAAATTTACATATCATATTAGGTAATTTGATATACACTCACAAATTCAGGAGTGCATTCCGAATTGACCAATCCGAAAACAGTTATGTGAAGACGAAATTGGTGATGGGTGAGAAAGATGATGAAGTTAGCGATGTGAAGGTCAAGAGGGACGTTGTGTAAATAAAAAAAATATTTAAGATTTTCAATATATGTTTATTCATAGTATGATGAGGATAAAGTGTTTTATGGGGTGTAGGAAGAAAAAAGGAGGTGTAGGAAGAAATGCTCCAAAAGTGGTAAAGAAAAAAAGTATTACGTGATCGACAAAAAAAATTGTAACATTAATCTTATAAAAAATTAAATTATGGTTACTCGTATAAAGCGAGAAAATTAGTAAAAAGAAAAGTAGTAAAGAAAAACGTGTCTTTATTGACTCTGACAATACAAAATACCAAATGGAGAAAAAGAAAGACGATGAAGAAAATTGTGTCCATAGGAACTGTGCCATTTAACAGAACTCAATGATTTCTGTAAAGCGGTGGAAGTATGAGAATATTAGAAGAAACAATGAATCATAAGTAAATGTTTATTTATTTAGTTTTATTTTATTTTTTTAACATGATAATCGAAACCTTTTAATGTAATTATTGTAAAATTACATATGAATAAGTAAATATTGATACTTTTAATTTATGTGTAATATTATTTATAAAAATAATTATATTAATGGCATTTGATAGAATGAAGAATTTATTAATTTTTAAAATAACTATGTTTTATTTTAAATTTGAGAAATTTAATTAAATATTTTCTTAATATAAAAAAACATTTAAGTATTAATCCAACAATAAATAAGATAATATCACATGATGATAGAATTGTTCGTGTGACCACATAAATATCAGGTGAGAGAGAAAATATAAAACCGTGAATTATAAATTTAAATTTAATTATATTTTAAGGATATGACAAATTTAAGAATTTTTAATTGGATTTACAATAAAATTTTATAGTTTATTGAAGTAATTTTTATAGTTAATTGAAGTGTGAATTATAAATTTATGGTTTAATTGTGTTTTAAGTTTTAGTAAATTTAAGAATTTTAAAATTGAGTCTATAAATTATTTTTATAGTTTATTGTAATTTAAACTTTTAATTAATTTTTTTTGTTTACTTCTTTTATTATCTTAGTGATGTGATTTTTAAGCATAATTATTATTTTGTCATGTTAACTTGTTTAATTAGTCACATGTAATTTTATTATTTTAAAATTATATAAATTGTAATTTTTTAATTTTTTAAACATGACAATATATTGATATTGTTCGATTGTCGTCACATGTAATTTTATTATTTTAAAATTTTATAAATTATAAATTGTAATTTTTTAAATATGATGATATAAAGATATTGATAAGACAATATTTTATATGTTTTGGTTATAGTCATTAAGAGATTATCATTATATATATATATATGACACTAGTTTTACACATCAACTATTTGACATCACTTTTATCCCAAAAGCTTAAGTCAATGATGCTATGAGTATTTATTTTTACATAGTGTTTAACTTTATCTATTTTATCAAATATAAAACTTTGACTCACACTTAGACTATTACTAACAGTATGATGATATGACAATATGAAGATACAACGATATAACGATATGATATAATAATATGATAATATAATGATATAACCATATATAATAATATAACTATATGATAATATGACGAGACAAATGTTTTATATATATATATATATATATATATATATATATATATATATATATATATATAACGGTATAATAACGATAAAATTATAAAATCATAAATTATAAAATTTAATTTATTAAATAACAAAATAAATAAAATAACATACGACGGGAATTCGATAAAATAACAAAAAGGACATGAAAAAATAATAATTATGGTAATAACTTCTAAGTACATCACCAAGTTAATATAAAAAAATAAATTCAATTCAAAAATTTATATTTATTTAATACACAATAAATCATATCAATTTATTGAGGACTTAATTAAAATTTTAAATTTATTAAAAACTTAAAATATAATTAAACTTAAATATAAAGTCGAAAAAAACGAACTAATTTATGAAAGTTTGTATTATGGAAAGGAGTAAACAGGATATTGGTAAAATCTATAATTTTAAAGTAATTTGAATACTATTAAGTTGACCGCAAGTCGTATTTGCACTGCCATGGTAGCATTGAAGCTGAGAATAGCTTAGGTTGGGGATTTTGTGTAGAAGTGCTTCTCCTCGTGAGGAACGTGAATACACCTTGAGTTGACACGTCGAAGGAAGAACTGGGTTGGAAAAGGGTTTGAACTTTAGGTTTACCAAATGTTCTGTGTGTTTTGGTGACTGGTGGGTCTGCGTGCCAACTGTTTTTTCGTTACAAAACCTTTCGACTACTAATTTTTTCCCTCGCTCGTTGAAGGCCCACTTCCCACGTGTTAGCATGGATGCCTGCGCTTTATTACAACTGTTCAGTACCCGATTCACTGGAACCTTCTGTTTCTGCTGCTCCTTCTGTTTGCAAGAAGTAATGGATTAAGAAACTCTGATTCTGATGATGGGTAGTAATGAGATTGAATGTTTGACCCAAGAAGTGTCGGATGGAGTTCTTGATGGTCGGCAGAAGAATGATCACAAGAAAATGGAGATAATAAAGTCACAGGGTGAGGATGAGAAGTTTGGTGGAACCTCTTCTGAGGACGACGAGTCGGTGCAAGTTTCTCCTTCATCAAGAAGAGGTTTGTGCTTAATACTTCTGTCCAAATCACTTTCTTTTGTTAAGCAATTGATTGTTATTACTGTGAAATAGGCACTGCTTTAGATGTGTTGTGCCGTGGTAATAGTGAAGCTGTCTTCAGTGTGTTAAGTATGTTATTGCCTTACTGCGTTCTGTTATTGTCAGATGACTCCATTTTTGTTTGGCCTATTCTTTTTTCTTACCCCTTTTGAGCGAAGGGGAGTTAGCTCCAGCACTGCATAATTCAATAAAATCTTGTGAATTTAGTTGCCGTGTTTTCTTGAGTGAGGAGGGAAAAAGGGAGGATTCTTGTGTAGATAATAAATATGTCCTAGCTCTACAAAATTAATGCCTTGGAGAAAAAGATTACTTCTTTGGTCCTCTTCAAAAGCTTTTATGTGTCCGCTGTTGTTTCTCGAGTCTAAATTACTTGCCTTCCGTGTAAGGCCCTATCCAGATACTCTTTCATATTTATGATATATGTAGTTTCCATTGTGTTTTTGTTTCTGTCAGATTCCTAAGCACAGATAGTTAGTGACGACGAGTTAGTTACAGTAAATAGTTAGTTAGTTAGTTAGAGGGTTAGAAAGGAGTGGTATATTCTCTTTTGTATCAATTGAAAACTGCATTAGCTTTGTAATAGAAAGGGGAAACTCTTTGTTAAAGAGATCTTTCTCCTTGTTCCGTTCATTTTCAGTCATGAAATAAAATAATTCTTTCTCTTCTCTGTTTTGTGTTCTGGGCTCCTAACAGTTTCACAGGTTTAAATCTAAAAAACCGAATTTTAGCTTTATTTCCTTTGAAAATAATTGTTTGCTCACTGCCTACCTTGGCCACAATTGCTATCAGTCTTGTCCTAACGGACTGCTGTTTCTAATTGCTTCGGTTGGATGATTAATTTTTCTGGCTTGTATGTCCCATTCTGTGTGTGAAGGTTTGGAACATTGCATCACAGCCCCTGTTGGAGCTGAAAGGAACCCACTTATAGTTGATGAGGAGTTTATGATTTCTAGATCAATGACAGAAAACAGGGGATTCCCTAAGCGAGACACAATATTGGACAGGCTGTCTGAGAGGGCAAAGGTATATGGCAAGTATTACTGTATGTGAATGATCTTAAATTTCACACTTGTGTTTGCATATTTTTATTCTAGTTGGATTAAGTTTCACCCAAAAGGCTGATATAAATATTTGTTTGCTGTTCATTTCAACCTTGTCTGAAAGATGCAATGCAAATCTCAGAACAGTTCTATTAGTTCTTGTGTGTGTTAGATATATCTTATGATTTCTTGACACATGATTGGTATTTGAAAAATATGGTTACACTGTCTTTGTACCTTTGTTCTTGAAATGGTTCTGTATTAGTCAATTATGTGTCAGAGTTTCCACATTATTTGCATGTTCATAACACTTTCTTGTTTTGCTACTCAGCAACTGATTACTAACTTAGTGAAGATACAAAATGATGGAACTGTTGAAGTTGATCTAGAAAGGAGTGCATCTGTTGCTTCAGAATTGTTAGAGCTCCAATCTTTTGAAGAGTCAACAGTGAGTGGAGGTCTTGGTTCAGAATCAAAAAAAACTGTTCCACGGTTACAAATTGTCATACTTGTGGTTGGAACAAGAGGCGACGTACAACCTTTTCTGGCCATAGCAAAGAGACTTCAGGCATGATTGGATTTTTTCATTCAATTCATTTTGATACACACAGCACATGAGAATTGCCATTAAATCATCATAATCTCTGTTACTGCTTCTTGCATTTTGTATGGTGCAGGCCTCCATAATATCTTCATATTTGCTTCAATGTGAGCCAAAAATGTGACATTACTTTTCGTGGAAATCACATCATATAAGATTTCATTTTACGTGTTTTGTTCTGAAAGGATTTTGTACCAGTTTAACGTATTAGTATATTATCATCTTGCTAATTTATCATATTGGTATTGGTGATTACAACTTGTCATTGAAATTCTAGATAAGATTTCTTATATTTGGGAAGGAATTATTCTGGTCCAATTGACTTTGAGTTTAAAATCCCTAGGTTTTTTCAAGTTATCTGATTACTGTTAGATGATTTGCTCTGCTGATCTATCTGAAAATTTGCAATGACGTGGTTTTTAACTACTGTTGATGTATCTTACGTCCCGACAGTCAGTTTTGTTGTATTTATTCTTTCTTTCATAGATGAACTAATATTTACTTGCAGGAGTATGGTCATCATGTTAGGCTGGCAACTCATGCTAATTTCAAAACATTTGTAAAGTCAGCTGGAGTGGATTTCTATCCTCTGGGTGGTGATCCTCGTGTTTTGGCAGGATGTAAGAGGCCCCTTTTTAATAATTCCATTAATATCCAGTCATTTATTCTCAATCTATTTGTACTTTTTGTTTAGCTTGATTTAGCATGATGTGGGAGATCCCTCCTCAATATTTTTCATTAATATCCAGTCATTGATATTGGTTCACCTATTAAAAGGGTATGTAGATTAGAAATCATGCTGGAATGCACCGATATCCCTGGGTACTGAGGAATGCACCGATATCCCTGGGTACTGAGGTGCACTTAATTTCTAATAGTGATTTCTGGAAAGACCAAATTAAATATTTTATAATACTCTAGTAGCTGTAAGGAAGATCTTGCTTTTATACCTCAAGTTATTAATATATCTTACATATCTAAATTTCCAAGTGTTAATAATAAGCTCAACGATGCAAAATAGATACACTAACATATCTTGCTTGCCTATAACTATGTTTGAACCTAAAACATATCTAAAATAGATAAGGATGTATTATGTATGCTAGCTATAATAACTACCAAGAAAAGAAAATATGTTTTTGGAGCAAGGATTTTGAAAGCAAATCGAGATCTTAAATAACCAGTTGAATTGTAAGGTAAAAAAAAAATAAGAGAGTTGATAGAACTGAATAAAAATTCAAAGCCTAACAAAAACATTTCCTTTTAAAATCTTCACTACAAAAAGTCACAGGTCTGATCTCTCTTTTAATACAGTTAATTAATCTACAGTAATTCTTGCACTCATAGTCATATGAAATAGCAAACCTTAAGGTAATTAAAAATTGTAAAAAATATTCGCATTTCATTCTCATATGGCTAAGCATATGCAAAAGGTTCAATGATTTGTCCATTGTAGATTAAGCTAACTTAGGCAATGATAAACACCCAAGCACTAGGGGAACCTATCTTTAAAAGCTAAGAAGGAAGAACCAAACACTTAATTTCTCCACCTGATATCATATACTACTCAATATGGGACTTAGGCACCACATAATACCCAAATCACTTTCAGGCAATGACTATGGTCTTTCAAGCTTCAGCTCTGATCTCCTCATGGCTTAGTCTCTCCTATTTTTGTTTTACAACATGCTGAAACAATGTTCATTTTTTGTTTTAATCTAATTCTGCTGTTACTCTTAATCATTTTATAGTGATATACTAAATGAAATATTTAAACAATAGATATGGCTAGGAATAAAGGTTTAATCCCTTCTGGACCGGCTGAAATATCTGTCCAAAGAAAGCAGCTGAAGGCCATCATTGATTCCATTCCTCTTGCATGCACAGCACCTGATATGGAAACGGGTGTTTCTTTCAGAGCTCAATCTATTATTGCCAATCCTCCTGCTTATGGTAAGTGGTTAGGACTTGAGAGCTATTGGGTCTTGTATTTCTCCATTCCCCATCTTATGATTTATTTGTTTTAAGGTTTTATTATCCTTAGTTCTTTTATCGAACCACAATAACCATAAAAGATGTGATATATATGCAAATATGACATTTGGTGGTTCTATGGTTAACCTAGAGACTAGTCTTTGTGCCTGTTCAATAGGACATACTTCTGCTACGTGGATGACTGTTGGACAACATTACGTTCTTCATATAGTAATGATGTTATGTTCCTAGACTTTTTTGTCTAAATGATCAAAAAATTATTACTAAACCTTTTTCAAATGGTCGACCCTGATATTATAGTCAGACATGGCTACTTAGTATTGACAGGTTGAAATGCATCAGCATTTTTCACATGTACATACATGCAATTAATTTTAAATGCTCATAAACATAATGTGAGGTCGGGCTTATCTCATCAGGAGCAAAAACGGAAAAGTAGAAGTAGAAATAAAGAAAATTAAGCTATTTCACTTTTTTTCTTTAAATACTTCTTATATGAATATCACACTCCAATTTATAAACAGAAAGTGTTATCAATGTACTGGAAAAAGGAAAAAAATTATGTATTAAAGGGACAGTAGGAATACAAGAGTAGCTACCGACATTGAATTATGAAATTCAGGGGCTTTTCACATTCAAAGCCTGAAGAATAAAGTCCATAAGAAAGTTGTTTTTTAAGAAAATATCTTTTTCATTTTAGGAGAATATTGTTGTTTTATTTACGACTTCAATATCTGCAAATTTTCCTGTACTAAATCTCGTGATCCCTGTTTGCAGGACATGTACACGTTGCTGAAGCCCTTGGGGTGCCCCTCCATATCTTCTTTACAATGCCATGGACGTGAGTTTTAATTGTTATATAAGCTGTCACTTTATTTCAGAAAGATAAAGTTTCATAACAATATATAAATACTTTTTTAATTCTTGTATCGATTTTTATTGATCAAGTAGTATAGTAATGTTTTAATTAAAACCGGTGACAACTGTATTTTCAAATATTCAGATAAATGCAACATTCTTATAGCTTCACTTCTTAGTGCTTTCTTTAAATATTTGAGGTCACTTAAATAACTTTTGAATATGCAGACCAACATATCAGTTCCCCCACCCTTTAGTACGTGTTCCTCAAAGTGCTGGTTATTGGGTATGTCCTTTGCTGACACAATAGATACTCTGATTTTGATAATTTTATAAATAGTTTATGGCTGGACTGCCTCACGACCAACATACATGTTTCAATGTTTGCTTGCCATCTCCAGCTGTCCTATATAATTGTAGATCTGCTGATATGGTGGGGAATGCGAAGAATTATCAATAACTTCAGGAAATCGACGTTGAAGCTTTCTCCTATTGCATACTTCAGTATGTACCGTGGATCAATATCTCATTTACCGACTAGCTATATGTGGAGTCCTCATGTTGTTCCAAAACCAAATGGTATGCACTAGGATTACAATATTATCTGATGGCCTCGTCATACTTTTTTTTGAATGAGCAATCATTTTAAGTCATTGAAGGAGCAAATAGATAGCTGTTTCTAGAGAACTGAAAACACATTAACTGTTGACTTGGATTGTGAATCTATATTATGAAGCTATCTTTTGAAATTTAATTACTGAATGAGTTTTATTATATAATATATGAATTTATAAAGGACGACCTTTGTAATTGCTTGGGTTCAAATCATATTTCAATCAATTTTTGTCCAAGTTTAAGCATTAAAGAGACTTCACATGTATCAAGGATAAACTATAAAGTACAGTATGCATTTTATGTTAATAATACTATTATTTGTAAATGTTAGAGATAAAAATCATTGATGGGCCTCCTCTTAACATCTTTAGTCTTTTGAAGAAATTATTCTTGGCAGTAATTACTAGAGCCACCTTAGATGATTGGTAGACATTTTTTGGTCGGAGTCCCAAATTTGTTCCTTGTAGCACTAATAACATTTTACAAATGTGCAGACTGGGGCCCTCTAGTTGACGTTGTTGGCTATTGTTTCTTGAGCCTTGCATCAAAGTATCAACCTCGGGAAGATTTTGTCCAATGGATTAAAAAAGGGCCACCTCCTTTGTATTTTGGGTTTGGGAGCATGGTATGGTATTTCACTTGAACTATCAGTATTTTCATGAATTATCTCTAATAATGAACTTTATTTTCAAAAAATAGCGTAAATTGCCAATTTAATTGTACCTTGATGTCTATTCCCTGAATTTAACAAAATCTCAGATAAGCTTTTAACATACTTTAGAATATCATTTAAGTTTCTAAAGTCAACTCTTTTTTTCTCCATTTTGGCTCCTAAACATATGTTAATATTATCACTTAGGTCCCTGGACTGGAGACCAAAAATGAAAAAGAAAACAGATTAATTTTAGGGACTTAAGTGAAAGCTGATAAAGTTTCAAAGATAGATTAGAATTATTTTTAGTTTGCTGGACTAATATGACAGAGAGAAACAATTTCAAGGACTAAATTGGTCGTTTATTCTTGGCTTTTCTGTTTGAATAGATGGGGGTGTAGAAATGAATGGAAAGTTGAGTGAGAAAATTGTATGAGATGTGAAGAAAGTGAGGGATTTCTGGGGATGGTTATTAAATTACTAATTTACCTTTTTGTTCAACATTTGGTTTTTTAAAATAATTCTATTTATATAGTTTTTCTTTATTTTTTACAATTATTGGCAATTAATAAATATTGTTTTTAAGAAATAATATTTTTTTAGCTAAAAAATTAGTTGTTAAAAAACCATTTTCTCGTTAAAAAAATTAGTTGAGAAGCAAAAAATAAATTATTTCTTAAAAATAATATTTATTAATTGCCAATAATTGTAAAAAATAAAGAAAAACTATATAAATAGAATTATTTTAAAAAACCAAATGTTGAACTAAAAGGTAAATTAGTAATTTAATAACCATCCCCAGAAATCCTTCACTTTCTTCACATCTCATACAATTTTCTCACTCAACTTTCTGTATAAACCATCTCATATCACCTATATCAAACACAATTCTCACAAATCAACTCTATAAAATCCTTCTAAATACACCCTAACCAAATAATGGCATTATTCATTGGAGGATGAAAACTTTTCTTCAGGTAAATGAAACGTGATGTTTCATGCAAGGATTTTTAGGTTATTTTTCCTTCCAAGCGTGACACATTTGATGCTTGAGAATGGTGCAATCTATTTTTGTATATCACCTTTGGATTGTGTCTTTGCCTTGATTATTCATTAGATAATCTGTTCTCAATCACACATTGGGCAGAATCATAAAGAGTACTCAAGATCCTCGATATTCATATTCAATGGAGCACTATTCCCAATGTCTCGTATAAAAGAGCACTATTCCTTGAGCTTATAAAATTAATCCATTTGGTGTCTACAGAAAATGAGTACTTATTATTATGATTCTGACCTTTCTGACTATTAGATCCACATATGTGACTCTGGTCAAGATAATTTCCTTTAATTATTTTCTTGACCATCCATAATTTGGGTACACTTTGATTGTACATGTCCTATAAAGAAGCGTTATAGTTATCATAGAACCAGTGCAAATGTATAATTGGCATATTTTCATCAATAACTTTCAGCAATACTCATAACTTCGTAAGCTCATGAACTTGACATTTTATACGTTGATGACACTAAGCAAAATTTTGAAATCCTCTAAAAAAGTTTGATTTTCTTTTTCAGCCTCTTGAAGATCCTAAAGGAACAACAGATGTTATATTGGAGGCACTAAGAGATACGGAACAACGGGGAATTATTGACCGGGGTTGGGGCAATCTAGGGAATTGTAAGTATTTCATTCCATTTTTGTTTTGCACTTAGTCGGTATTTTTTTTTCAAAATACTTACTCCATTTGTGGAAATTTTTGTCCGCAAGTGTATCTAAGACTAAGACCTGCCTCAAAATTTTCCTTAATATTAATTTTTTGTCCATTAATCACTTGATTCAGTGAGAACTTTCTGTTGAATTGTTTGCTGTTCGTTGGCCTTAACTTCGAAGAATGGATGCCTTTTCTCGTGACATGTTTTGTGATATGCTTTGAGAAAATTATATATTTTCTTTCAGTTAATTTTAGGTTAAATTAGTTCCATTTGCATTTTGTTGTCCATTATGCAGTGACTGAACTTTCTGACGACGTTTTCCTTCTGGAGGAATGCCCTCACGATTGGCTCTTTCCTCAATGTTCTGCTGTGGTGAGTTCGAATTTATCTTTTCTTGTGGGTTTTTTTTGGAAAAGCAAGAAAATGCTTTGGAGTTTGTTAGAGTGGTTTATTAGTCAATGCTAGTTGAAGCCTTTTTTACTTTGATTCTTAATTTCACAATATAAATTTTTTGCTGCGATAAGTTCGTCAAAGAAAAAAACTTAGAGAAAGAGGGGATAGGGAAAGGGGTTGGTGGAGAATATTTTGGCATGCTATTAACTGGAATATATTTTGGCACAAATTTGCAGGTGCATCATGGTGGAGCGGGAACCACCGCTACAGGATTAAAAGCGGGGGTAATTAATGTTCATTAGTATCTTAAGATATTTTTCTTTTACATAATCGAATGATTCGTTTGAATTTCATAGAATTTAATGACAACATAATTCTGGTGCTAAAGAACAGTTTTTGCTTCTATTTTTTTGTTTTAATTTGAATACTATACTTGCAGTGTCCAACAACCATAGTTCCATTCTTCGGAGATCAATTCTTTTGGGGAGAGAGAATATATCAGAAAGAATTGGGACCCGCTCCAATTCCAATATCTCAGCTCAACGTTGAGAATTTATCAAATGCCATTAGATTCATGCTCCAGCCAGAGGTGAAATTAAATTCTATTCATCCCTCTTTTTGTTTCCTCCAACATACTTAATAAACATAATATAATACTGGTGCCATTGGTTTAACTAATAATAATATTGATAGTTAGTGGATAATAAATGTTCAGGTGAAGTCTCGGGCAATGGAAATTTCTAGGTTGATTGAGAATGAAGATGGTGTTGCTGCTGCGGTTGATGCATTCCATCGCCATCTGCCCGATGAGTTGCCGCTGCCATCTCCATCTCCATCTCCGGTGGAGGATGAAAACTTGAATCCTTTACAGTGGTTTTTTCTCCAACTTGGAAGATTTTGTTGTGCTCCTTGTGGTGGTGTGTAGCTTTTGTGCATTGATTGTTTTTTCATTTTCAAAATTCATTATAGAATTACATTTTGTAGGCTTCATAGCGTTTTGCTTTAGTATTCCATTCATTTTGTAAAGTCTCTACTCTGAGGGCGTGCTAACAGTTAGTATTCATGTATGATGTATATTTGATTTGATATCCTCCCCCAGGTATAGGTTCGGTCATTAGTGATAGATACGGGTAAAAAAATAATTCATGTAGCGATTGGTCCAAATGCTTCTGTATGTTTCCAAATTTCATAGTTGATAATAATATGATGCAGGGATTTTGTGTTTTGCTTTCTGTTGTATAGATGTTCTCATCACTGATCCAAATATCAGGGTAATGACAAAAGATAAAGTGCATTATGGTAGGATAATTTGCCCAGCCATCAATTATAGTAACTACTACAATCTCATTCTGAAAATATTCTAAGCCTGTCACTGAACATGTTTCTTTCTCCAATTGGCATCGTTGCTTGAACTTTTAGGATTTGACTAGTTAGTTGTTATAATGCTGACCATCTTTTTCTCATTTTCAACCGATGAAACGGTGGTGGCTTATGGAATCTTTGATACTTAAATTAGTTTCCATGATCTAATTTTTTCTTGTCTGTATGAGATGCACTCAAGAGTTTCTTACTCTCCTTACACGTTATTTTTGTAATTAACAAAATATTTATCTTCCAATTACTTTAATCTACTTTTTTTATCTATGTACCTGACTCGCTTAATTATCTATTTCTTTTAATCTATCCTCTTTTATATCAAATATTTGACTTGTTCATTGTAAATCTGAAATATAATTTGAATATTGAAAGATTTTATTATGATATATTTATATATTAAAAATATTTGTAATTATTATTTTGAATTAAATTAAATTTAAAATTTTGATCATGCGGTAAGTAAACTAAAACACTAATATTGAGTAAAACAATTCGTTCATTTATATATTTTTTGTCTTGATAGTTTAATTTAGGAGGTGCTTGATTAGAAAGAATAGTTTTTTAGAATAAAGTTGAGAAAGTATATTTCTTATAATTAGTTTATTTTAAAGGTTTTGCGTTTCTGGTAAACAATATTTTTGTTGGAATGTTTCATTTTCTGTAAAATTATTTTCAAGAGAAGTTAATAATTTAAATATTCCTCGAATTACTCTACATTGATTCTAGTCATTCTCATAACTGTAGGAAGTATTATTCTCACAATTCATTAGTTTCAAAATAAAAGCTTTACTTATACCAAACACTCCTCATAATTTTCTTAGGTTTTATTTATTAAACTATCTTACCATTTGGTTTACAAATAATTCTACAAATTTATCAGAACATGCCCAAATTATCCAAATGCACTTAAAATAACCAAATAATTGTGTTGTTTTCATTATACTTGATAAACGATTATGGGAAAAGAAAAGAAAATGAATTTTTTTTTATAAAATAAATTTAACTTATGTAAACCACTTTTTAAACTCTCATTTACATTTTTCAAAAGTTGAATTGAAGTGTATAAATTAATTAAGGTTGATGAGGAAAAAAAACTTGACTTGTTTTCGTATATTTAATTAATTTTGTTTACTCGTCTAATTTTTGTGTGCTAAGAAACAAATTGTCTAAACTAATTAAAACATGTTAAGAAAAGTTAAATTCTCTCGTTTAATTGATGGAATCATTAAAATTGTATTGAAGGTAAGAGTTACAATGTGTATTTTGTAATTTTATTTATAACACTCTTTAGAATTCACTTGTAAGCATTCCCAGAGGTCTGAATCCACAAGTCGGAAGAAAAGACATAGACACAGCTTAATTTTTTTAGTATTAGAGATAATTTTGTTATATTACACACGGGTATTTTATTTTTAATTATGTTTAGTTTATGGTTTAAAATTATTTTGAAAATTTAAATAAACACATGAAAAACAAAAAACACATTCTGAAATATTATCTATTTATTATATAAAGAGATTCTTTTGTCCACTTTTTTTATAATTTTTTTTTCAAGTGATATATATATATATATATATATATATATATATATATTTTAATTTAACAGTTTTTTTATTTAACTACTTTTTAAAATTAAATAAATCAAAATTATTTAAACAATAAAAATAATTAAATATATTTATTTTTATAGTTATAGCTTTATTATTTTTTGTTTTTACTAATATCCTATTATGAAAACAACTGTAACAAAGAAGTCCAAATGTAATAATCTATTATGTAAATTTATTTTTTAATATAATATTGAAATTTATTTTAATATGATTTGTTAAATCAATATGGGAGAACTCGGATATGTTTAAAATCTTATATTGATTAAAAATTAAAAAAAGTTATATATAAATACAAACTATCATTATTAAATTTTATAAATCTGAATTAAACATGAATTTACCTTTCAATAAATTCTTTTATTTTGAAACACATCTTATCATACCTTTCTATTAATAAAAACAAAGGATAAAGTATCATAATCTTTTTCTATATTTTCTTTGTACACAAATACATTTGTCATATTATAAGTTTCCTTCAATTCTTTCCTTTATGATTTATCAAGTTACACGTGTACATTTCTAATTAAATAGTAAAGCGTGAATTAATTAATAATTCGATAATAACTAGCCTACTTCTATTAAATTCAAGAGTATTCTAATAACATGATAAAAACGTAATAAATATTTTGGCTATTTTTAAATACCAACTTCCCCTGAAAGACCCCCGCAACTCGATTCCACTCTTCCGGTCAGTCTTCACTTCCACCCACTCTCAAATTCCTCAGTCTCACTCGTAGTCAATGCGGTGGCCGGCGAAGAACGCCGGCCTGGGCATAGCCGCCATGTCCTACATCACCGTCGACTACCTACGCCACCTGTCCCCGACGTGGCACTCCCGGCTGCAACCGGTGCTGTGGTCCCTCCTCGCCCTCGCCGCTGTGGTCCGCGTCCCCTCCTACCGTCACTGGTCCGCCGAGTTCCGTTCGGCGATTCCGTTTGTCGCCTCCATGCTCTTCATGCTCTCCGCGCTTCTCTTCGAAGCCCTCTCCGTCCGCTCCGTCACAGCCGTCCTCGGCCTAGACTGGCACCGGTAACTGTCTCCCAATCCAACTCCGTTTTCTTTCCTTCTTCTGTTCGTTGCAATGCGTAGGTCAACGTTGTTTCCTTTGTCGTGATTCTGTGTTGATCTTGTTTAGATTTTGGAAAGTGGATCTCGTTTAGGTGTGGGATGCAGATCTATATTTAGTAGTATTTTTAATTCAACTGCTTTTGGATGCTTCCTGTGATATCTGTTTGGCTAAAATAAGATAACTAGTATCAATGTATCTCTTACACTTAGTTATAATGACTAAAATTTAGTAGTCTTAATTTTAGTTCTTAATTAACTCTGTAAAGAACTCCTGATTTTATAGTTTTCAATAAAATTTTAACTGTAAGATTGAAAACGTTGGAAAGAATATTTCAGGGAATCTGTTACTACCACAAGTAGCAAGAAGTAAGCATCAATCAACTAACACAAGTGCGTTAAATAAGAATACTGGCATTGATAATATCAATTTGAAAATCACATTAACAACGGGCTATTAGGTTTTGAGTAGTTCACCGTTAACATAAATCACAATAAAAGACAAGCCAGGTGTGGTAGAGAGTGTGTATGCGTTACTTTTACATGGACTTAACTTCAATGGAGTGTTGTAATTTCTATTTAAAAATAAAATGCGTTTTTCTTTTTCTGACAGGAATACGCCTCCTCTTCCAGATACGGGTCAATGGTTCCTCTTAGCATTGAATGAGAAACTTCCGAGTCCAATTGTTGAGATATTACGAGCTCGAATCATTGGACTGCACCATTTCTTGATGTTGTTTATGATGCTGGCGTTCTCTGTGCTATTTGATTCTGTGAAAGCTCCAGGCCTCGGATTAGGTGCTAGATATATGTTTACCATGGCAGTTGGCCGCCTTCTTCGTGCCATAACTTTTGCATCTACAATTTTGCCATCAGCCCGTCCTTGGTGTGCTGGTTCTCGGTTCAGAGTTCCTGGTTACCCTCATCCTTGGGCCCAAAAGTATTATGTTCCCTATGCCAAAGATCATGATGCTATCAGCCGGTTGATAAACCTAGATACAGCTTATGGTATGTAGGATATTATTTTTGCTGGGTTCTGGCAACTGCTTTTAACTTAAAGTTATGTTCTCATACCATTTACTGATTTAATCTGGGAGTGCTTATGTTATGGCCCATAATCTTTACAAATTTACAAGACTTGGGATTCTGATTAAAGAACCTCTTCCTTTATTTTATATTAACTTTATCATTGGGTAGAAACATCAACTTTGAATTTTAGCTGAAAATTATTAGGTTTTGGACCGTGGAATTATTTGCAGCCACTTGGAGTTTCTTTTGACATGTGCTGTACTTATATGAATTTAGATTTTTCTTATTTGATGTATCATCCGCAAATATAGCTTTTAAAGCTTTTGATCTCAGCTCGATATGTCTGTCATCAATACCGTGCTCTATGTCTGTATGAACCTGTCCACCTTTAGGGACATTTTGCTTGGATGAGAAGATCTTCCAAATTAACGTACTTCTTTTTTCTTAGTTGACATTGGAAAACCAGTTGGCGACTACCAGCCAGATTGGGGTTCAATGAGCTTTCTGATTGATTTTTTGCGACCCACCGTCTCCGAAGGACCTTCATGGTTCAGTCTGTTAAAGAAAGCTGGAGGTGGCTGCAATGACCTCCTATACAGTGGCCACATGCTTGTTGCCGTACTCACAGCCATGGCTTGGACGGTATGATTTAAATAAATTCCAAGATTGCCTTGTGCTTTCATCCGTTGATTGTTTGCATTTGATTTTTTTAGCAGTAGCTTACCTTTGGATCTTTTTTCTTCTATATTTATAATAACTGCAGGAAGCATATGGAGGTTTCAGTTCTGCTCTTGTATGGCTTCTTTTGTTGCATAGTGCCCAAAGAGAAATACGAGAACGTCATCATTACACTGTAGACTGCATTGTAGCCATCTATGTGGGGGTCCTCTTGTGGAAGATGACTGGTTTTATTTGGTCACATGAAGCTAAGTCAAGTAATAGGAGTCTGACTAAGCTGGAGACGATTCAAAGCAGACTAGTCCAAGCTTCAAAAGACTCGGACATTGACAAAGTGAGGGAGCTTCTGAAAGAGATTGAGTTAATCAGTGAAGAAAGCAAGGATCCGACTGGAATTAAATATGCACGGTTGTTTCGTTGTGCCACCATTTTCTTTGCACTCACCATTGTTGTTCTGGCTTTCACGTTGACAAGTGATGGATGATCTTCTGGTGATCCACATTTTTAGAATGCCACAGACGGTTTTCAACTTTCAAGTATTCTAGTATTCTCGGTAATAGTTTTGGAGTCATACAAATATGTACATCACGTAATGAGGCTACCCTCAAATACCCCTGAAGTGAGGATTTAGTGTTCGGTATCATGTACTTTTCTTGATCATTGCCATCCTCTTGTACCACTGGCATGTACGTTATCTTGTTTGAATGAATCGTATCATTTTGAAGAATTGACAACTCACCATGGATAGAAATCAGAATTACCACGTTACATTTGCAATACGAATCTTGATTTACTTTGTTTGGGAAGAATGAAGTGAATAGAATGGTTAGACTTTTATAGTCTTTTCATGTAATTCTTGTACCAAGTGTAAATCATCCATCTCCCTTTAACACTTCTTATTGCGGCTATGCATTGTTTTCTGGCTTGTACGCACCATTTGAACATTTTTTAATCTTGATTCGCAGATCCTCACGAGATCCAGTAGGTAAACTTTTTCATTTACCGCATTACTTGCATCGGGTTCAAGCAACCATGCATTCTCAAACTTGAATGCCCTCTTAGTATTTCTATTTTGCTTGTCAAGTACAATGACTAAGGGTTTCGCAGTGCTTGCAAACTCCTTAACATATGTTGTCACATTTTCTACCATTAGATTTTCCATTCATCTTTCTTTAATTAAAATAATACTGAGTCAAATGCATTAATGTCATCTTAACTTGTAATTTATATATGTGTAAATGTGACAAAGCAATCAATTATGAATACAAAACTTGAATTAATAATACTAAAATTTGAAAATAAAATATCCTACAAAAACTTGTAAGACCGAAATACCTTTTTACAACTTTTCAAATCGACAATCATCTAGGAAATGGACATGTTTAAAAGGTGATATCTCAATGAACAACCTATTCCATCTCAAATTAGATAGTTCTTATAATGATCATAATAATAGTTATTTTTTATTAAAAATACTAGTTGCAATATATTAAAAATAAATTATAAACAACATTATCATCTTTGTTTAAAGTATAATTATAAAGTCACGAAACATGCAAAATATATTTTTAAGAGAAGGTACAACATTAAAGTTAATTATTGTAAGATGAACAAAAATATAAACAAATTTTTCTTCTAGCAATCAAAGTTATTTGATTTAAAATACTTCCTTGGTTTGACAATAGCACGCGGAAATTGTTTTTTATTATTTAATCAACTGTAACATTTATAAAAAAAAAAAAAAAACAAAGGAAAAGGAAAAGAGAGTTGGAAAATTGGGAGAGTACGAGTCAGATCAAAACAGCAGCTTGGGTTGGACCTTGGAGAGTCCGTTTGTTCCTTCGATTTGTTTTCTT
>Ga0214543_1003976_pt1:2500-28346 | contig 28346 bp, 17 predicted proteins | sample CNSS2metaG_FD_160094 | JGI IMG/M metagenome (GOLD analysis project Ga0214543, IMG submission 160094) | Root nodule microbial communities from cowpea collected in UCLA plant growth center, Los Angeles, California, USA - CNSS2 | ecosystem: Host-associated > Plants > Roots > Nodule... | reverse complement strand
TATATATATATATATATATATATATATATATATATATATATATATTTATAAGACTATCTCTGGCATTTGTTTACATTTTATTCAATCTCGTTTCACATTTCGTAGAAAATAATAATACTTTTCCAGAATTGAGACAGATATAAAGAAACAACGGAACTAATTAACATATATGTAGTTGGATTAACACATCAGGCTTTTACTACGAGAGAATTAGTGCAAACAATAAAAGAGATATCGCATCTATTTTATAATTAACATATTTTTGTTAATAATTATAATTATGTACTTTATAACTTTATAAAAATATAAACATTTTATTATTTATATATATCTCAAATGCAGGAATCGATTTTTTACCTATTTAAAATTTATATTTATATAAGTTAATATGGTTATAATTTGATTTATAAATTAAAATATTATTTATTCACTATTTTTCTCAATAATGGATTAGTCATAAATTATTAAAAATATTTTTTCTTAAAAACAATTATTTCACATGAAATCTACGCTTAGGAAACTTTTGACATTAGCTAGAAAAAATGGCCAGAAAAAGTTTTTATAACAATTAATGTTTCACTAGCCAATGTATATATGATTAAAATGTTAGGAGTATCTCATTAGAAGTTAGTGACTGACTATAGTATTAATTAGGAGTATATTAGGTTTTAATAATTTAGTCATATGTATTTAATAATTAGTTAGATTGAATCTCTCTTTTCACAAATGATATACGTTTAATAATGTCGATTTTCATTTTTTTATAAAAAAATATATATATATATATATATATATATATATATATATATATATATATATATATATATTGGTTAGCTATCTTGATCATTTCCAGAATTAGTATATTTAATACCGCTTATGAAACATGTACTTTTAATATACTTTTTTTTATCAATATCTTCCACAAACAAATAAATAATTTTGTAAAGAGATATTTAAAAACAACCTTTGTCTAGCTAAATGTGACACAACATATATAATAAATCAAACGGTCCAAGTATTTTAAGAAAAAAATGTCTCTAAACCTCTCATCATATATTTTATAAGTTTTATTCTTCACTCTCTTCTCTTCTCTCTTCTCTCTTTCATCCCAACTTAATACAAAATAAAATATCAGCATTCATTAAAAACTAAATAAATATTTTGACAAAATATTTAACATTTTATTATTGACTTTAGAACTATGCTGATAGTTAGACACAAATTCATTCTTTTTGTTCTCATTTCTAACTAGTTCTCTTCTTTTAAGATAATAAAGATAACTTTTTCTTGTCTTTTGATAATAAATATTAGTTTAATATTTGATATTTAATATCTTTTTTCATCTCATGAGTTTTTTTTTGTATATTTATTTTTTGGATTAAATATACTTTTGCCCGTCATAACTTTTAGTGAAAATTGGAATTAGTTTTTCATCGAAACTTTGGTGCAATTTAGTTTCTAAACTTTCAAAATGTGTAGATTTTGTCCTTTTAACCAAATTTTGTTAAATTTTTTTTACGTTTTAAACGTGTTTCATATTAGCATTTGTTGATTACACTGGTTTAACATATTTCCGCTTCAATGTTAACTGAGAAACGTGTTTGAAATGTTAAATAAACTTAACAAAATTTAGTTAAATTGATTAAATTCACACATTTCTAAAATTGAATGACTAGATTGGACAAAATTTTTGAAACGGGACTAATTTTAATTTTAACTTAAAGTTAAGGGTACCAAAAACATATTTAACGGTTATTTTCTTATGAATATAAAAGGAAATGTTATGTATCATATGTTTTTTCATAATCTTTTTTTATTTGTAACTTAATTATCATATATTTTTCTTTTATTAATTAGGTCTCTCAATTTTCGATTAGATTTTGATAAATTATTTTTCAGTCTTAAATTTAAAAGAATGATATTGATGAAGAATAAAATATAAATTCATTTTTTTAAGTGGCAAAGGAAAGATAATCGTAAAAATGAAAACAATACATATTTACCTCTTCACATATTTTCAAGATATTAAAAATTTAATTATTGAATTAGAGGAACAATTTTTTACTAAAGATCTAATTATTGAATTAGAGAAACATTTCTTTAAGATTCAAAGAAGTATTGGTGGAAGTTTTATATTAATTATTTGAAACCTATTACAGGAAAATGTTCTTAAATATAGAAATATTTAAAACTATAATTTTTTTAAACAGAAACATATAAGGAGATGTGAATACTAAATCATATATAATTTTTTTTATTAGTGACAATATTAAATATATAAATTTTAAATATAGTATTTTAACCGTTTTAAAAATTTTGGTCAAGATACATCACTCTAATTAAACCTCTTTGAAAGAAAGAAAAATATTAACACTCATGAGATCCATAAATAAACTCCCTTGTTAAAAATATATGTTAAAAAAACTTAATAACCTTCTAGGGTTGAGTTTGTATATAAGACTTCTTTTATAATAAGAATAAAAATCTTAAATTTCAGTCATTATGAACTCGTTAACTCTGTAATTAATCTGTTTGAAATCATTCACCAAGATTTTATCAGAACTTTAATTCTAGTAGCTGTACTTTAGAACACTCTTATGTGTTATTTGGTAGAGTCTCACGAAAAAAAAAAAAAAATTGTCTTAAGAAAGAATGAGTGGAGCAAGAAGACAATGGTGGTTGGTGGCTATTAATGAAAGACACAACAAAGTAACAAAAGATAATAGCTCACGTATTTACTTATACTATACCTTCTATAGCCTTTTTAATTTCATAAACTCACCGTCAAAGGGGTTGGTTATGTGGGGACAACTCATTCAATTGTGTCTCAGTAATTACAATTTCAATCATTTAAAAAAAATGTTTTTTTCATCTCCTCCCCCAATATATTTATGGAAAGTATTATTGAAATTTTAGAATAGACGGCTATTTAATGCTAATAATGCACTTTTACTTGTATTAATTTTTAACCTATATTTTTCAAAAGTAGTACTTGTCAGTAAACTTTTATTCATGTTATTATATAAAGTTATAATTTGAACTTAATTTTATGTGTGAAAATTTTGTTTAATAAAATAGAAGAAAATTATGTGTGGTGAAGAAGTGTAGGTTCCCAGCTACCTCTAAGCAGAAGTATTAATGTAAGAGCGGTATTAGATCTACACGTCAGGACGGTGCATGAGAATCATAAGAGTATGGGCCAAAGTCAATTCAGGAACAAATTTAGTCTTCAAAATACGACTATGGATTTTTCATTTTCTACATTTTACTTTTCAAAAATAATTATCCTTATTTTTTAAATTTTAATTTTTTAACCAAATTTTTATCTTTATTTTCAGGACCTTTTTATTTAATCGGAGCTATCTTTGATTTTTCTTCTTTTTAGAAAAAAAAAGGTTATGTCAAGTAGAATTCTAAGAAAATAAATATCAAAATCAATTATTTAATGAAAAACTTTCATAAGAGAACGTTTAGAAATGATTTTATTTATTTTCATTTTTTATTTTAAACAATAAATGATTTAATCTAAATCATTAATGTATCGATAGATTAATATAAAGTTGTTTGACACTTAATTAGTAGTTTTGAGTTTGAGGTTTAAGTATTTTCGTTAACAAAACATCAAATCTAAAATCTTAGTTTTTAAGATGTTTTACTCAGAATAATAAAGTGATTGAATAATCTTAACTTTATAAGCTTGAATTTTTACTTTTAGCTTCAATTGTAAGCAATTTATGAAATTACAAGTCAAATACTATTCAAAAACAGTGTTTGTCTTGCATTAAATATATCATCTTATTTATTTACTGTAAACATATTTAAATTGAATTTTGAATCTTAACGCACTACACTAAATTAATTAAAAAGAACAACAAATTAATATGAGAACGTGTTAATGTAAAATACGATTTGAATCGTGCCTATATTTTATCTTTCATTAAAATTAAGTCATCAAGCGAAAGTATTTTTATAAAAACAATGGTGTGACATAAACTTAATAGGTTCTTATAAAAAATAATTTTAATTTTTATAAAAAAAAAATAGTTCTTTTTTCTGCTTTCACATAAAATAGAGTCAAATTATATATATATATATATATATATATATATATATATATATATATATATATATTTGAGAAAATGGTTGAATCTTAAACCTTTTAAGGTAATGAACTGTTATATATATATAAGATGAAACTCTAGCAGAGTGGGATCTATACTCTTGTGTGATAATTAAGGTACCCTTCTGAAATGGGTTCTTCTGTGACATCCATGTCTTCTTCTACCATCCTCCTCATTACCATCTGCACACTGTCCTCAATTCTGTCAGCTTCTTCTGCAACAGCAGCAGCAGCATCTGAGGAAGGAAGGACAAGACCCTTTAAGAGGGTTTATGCCTTTGGGGATTCTTTTACTGACACAGGCAACACCAAGAACGCAGAAGGTCCAAGTGGCTTTGGCCATGTCTCAAACTCTCCCTACGGCACCACTTTCTTCAACCACTCCACCAACAGGTACTCCGATGGAAGGCTTGTCATTGACTTCGTCGCCGAAGATCTTTCGCTGCCTTACTTGCCCCCTTATCGCCACCGCAAACCCAACGACACTTTCGGTGTTAACTTTGCCGTCGCCGGTTCCACCGCCATAAACCACTTGTTCTTTGTCAGGAACAACCTCTCCCTTGACATCACTCCCCAGTCCATCCAAACTCAGATGATATGGTTCAACAGGTATTTGGAAAGCCGCGAATGTGAAGAATTAAATTGCAAAGACTTTGACGATACTCTATTTTGGTTTGGGGAGATTGGTGTCAACGACTACGCCTACACTCTCGGATCTACCGTCTCAGATGATACCATAAGAAAGCTTGCAATCAGTAGTGTCTCAGGAGCATTACAGGTAATAAATAATTACACTGCTTTTGCTTTTGTTTTCTGATTTTTCGTCTTCATGATCTATGATGTTGTAAACCTTTAAAGTTGTGATTTTGCAGGCATTGCTAGAGAAGGGTGCGAAATACCTAGTTGTGCAGGGTTTACCTCTTACTGGGTGTTTGACATTGACCATGTATCTGGCTCCTCCTGATGACAGGGATGAGCTTGGGTGTGTGAAAAGTGTGAACAACCAAAGCAATTACCACAACCTTGTACTGCAAAACAAACTAGAGGAATTTAGGAAACAGTACCCAGAAGCTGTCATACTTTATGCTGATTACTTCAACGCATACCGCACTGTGATGAAGAATCCGACCAAGTATGGATTCAAAGAAGTGTTCAATGTTTGTTGTGGATCAGGAGAACCACCTTACAGCTTCAGTGTGTTCGGCACGTGTGGCACACCTAACGCCACTGCCTGCACAAACCCTTCTGAGTTCATAAATTGGGATGGTGTTCACCTCACTGAGGCCATGTATAAAGTTATTTCTAGCATGTTTCTGCAAGGAAACTTCACCCAACCTCCCTTTAATTTTATGTTGGCAAAGAAAGAGAGGGCGGGGTGAATGCTTCAGCCATGAATAATGTTTGGGATTTGCTTGCCCTAAATGCTTTGATGCATCTGATTATTATGTATCTATGAGTGAGGGAATTAGGTTTTATTTGTTTTGACAGAACTTTGTGTCCACTGCATCATATATGAGAAGTTCAAAGGAGTATATGTTATGTTTTATTTGTATTATTATATTCTTCATCTGGGATTCAAATTGTGCTGGTTAGATTTCTTTGTATATATGTATAATAGATGGTGTGAATTGAGCAGCAATAAGTGGTGTTGGTCTAAGAAAAATGAATCGACTTATGATCTTGGAAATGAATGAGGGTAGGTCCCTTGGGAGTGGTTAAAGGAATTAAAGATGAAGAATCTAGAATAGTATTAATGGACCACATACGCGTAGCAGTAAATTCATGCAATATTAAGCTGGATTCCTTCCAAGTCTATTTGAAGTGTGGAGAGCATGATTAATATATAGTAATTAGCACATGCTGGTGGTTGTGGACAGTTATCGCTTCCTTTCCTTGGAAAAGAAATATAATTGAAAATTGAGCATATGAAACCAAACCAAATACTCTTAACAAATTTTCACACATTTAATACTAACCTAAGTATACGGTCATAATAATAATAATATATAGTCTTGTTATAATAATAATAAAGGATATGTGTTTGTAAATGAATAATGCAATATTCTTTATATTTGATAATTTTTTTTTTCGGTTAGTGTTTTCAATGAAGTGATTAGAATTTGAAATCAGATTAAAAATTTATAAAATAAGAAGGTGATGAGATGATTATGATTTCGTCTACATATTGTGCTGCACACTCTATGAAATTATTAATTTTCGATGAGAAAATTAATAGGTAATAACAAAAATTTGTCAGTAATTTCGGTGTATTGATAGATCATGGATGATAAAAAAATTGATGATAAAATATTTATTGATAAAGTTTATTGTCGAATTAAAACTTCGTCAATAATCGTTGATAATCTAAATCTATTTATTAATATTTGTTGACAATTACTGAAAAATTTTAGTCGTTGATAAAATTCATCAATAAATATTACATTTAGGTCCTTCTCTTATTTATTTTTTCTTTCTTTGTTTCTTATTTTTTCTTCACCTTTTTTTTTCTTCTTCGTCTTCTCTTTTTTCTCTTCCTCCTCCTCTATTGTATTGTCGCTAGATTATCATCGTGTCACCCCTATTACTTTCAAGTTCTTCTCTTCCTCCTCCTCCCTTTCTTTTTATATTCATATATAATTATCGACGAATCTTACGTTAATTGGTTAAAATCCAAAGCAAGGGATATGACATTATTTTATCGACTGTACAAATCCATCAATAATAAAAATCATAAATTAAAGATGAAGTTTTCTTGTAAAATTTACTAACAGATAAATTACCAGAGAAAATGTTCATTGATAATACAAATTTTAATTAATTGACAAATGTTAGCGTCTTATTTATCTTTAGCGAATATTTTTATCAATAATTGAAATTCTAAAATTCGTCAATGAATTTTATTTTACCAATAAATTTATTTTTTTCGTTAAAATTTTATTGATAATTGCAAAATTTTTATGGTTAATTGGAAAAAGAAGCTTATATAAAGTAATAAGTGTAATGTTATTTTCACATGGTAAAATATAATGTATTAGTAAAATATAAATTATCAAAATAAAACTTTTAATTTAATTAGAAAATAGCACCAATTTGTTCTTGCTCAAATGAGAAAATTTACATGTAATATATTTCCCCTCCTTACTATAAGATACCTTCTAAAAGTTTTATATAATCGCTTTTATTAGAAAATTATACTTTCAATGATGTTTTCCTTTACTCTTTTTTTTTTTTTTTATTTGAGGTGTTTGGTCCTGTTTTGGGATTTGTCTTCAATGAGGAGAGATATAAATTGAACCTCTAATTTATTTAAAGTTTTATATCATTTTTAACTTCTAAAGATTTTGTTTTCTTTTTCATTAAACTTACATTGATTTATAGGTTATATAATTTCTCTTTATCTAACTTTGGATAAGTTATTTTCTAATTAAATATTCTTATTCACTTATTATTCCACTAATCCTTTGAATAATTACGATTTGGTTGATACACTATGGGTTTCACTATTACTTAATTATACAGATATATAATTTGTCATTTATACTTACATGATGTTTTTAAAAAAACACCAAAACGACAATGTTTCCTTTAAAATTTCAATATAGTGAAAAACGAAAATCTAATAGCAAAATTAGATATTTCGATTCGTGGACAAAATTATATATGAAAAAAATACTTATCAATTCTTGATTCACTATAATGCCTCATGAGATGATTTTGCTTATATAAAGAAATTCAATGTCTCAATTCATTGGTAAAAAATTCACAATAAAGGTATTGATTTGTAAACTTCCCAGGCATGATTCTCTTCTACAATTCCACTTCTCTTTTGTCCCATATTTATAGGAAAACTCTTAAATATCACAAAATATTTTGAATTCACACAAAAATTAAATGAATGATCATTATTAAAGCTAAGATTAAAGAAATGTCAATATCATTTAAAAAAATTATAAAAATTAGCTAACTTACTTTTTTTATTACTTTTTTTAAACCACATAGTTAATTATTATTATTACTATTATATTGTAACAATACGAATAATATGAAGAAAATAATAATAACGATAATTAATAAAATTACTATAAGTAATAATTTTTTCAAAATATTTAACACAACTTCATACTGAGACTCGATTTAATGATGTTTGATAATATTAAGCACATATTCACGAATTAGAAGACTTAACAGTTGTTTAAAACATTAATTATTACTCTAATAATAAGACATTTCATTTTTTTATTTCCATCTTTATTTATTAATGTGGTTTAATATGAATCATTCATCGATTCTTTAAAAAATCAAAACAACATAAAAAACAAATAAAGAAATAAGAGTCCAAATATAATTTTTTAATAATAAAATACGGACATTCCAATACCCGGTCCCAAAATGGAAATGACTTGTCATCATCAAATAAATTAGCAACAAATTATAGACATCTCACTTTATTATTTATTATTTAGTAGTTACAGAGATTTTTCTTACCTCTCCACTTCACAATCATACCAGAAAAGTATTGATTTATAAGAAATTGAATTTTTATTGGAAACAAGGGTAGCTTTTCTTGTAATATGTATAATTTATATAATATTTTTTTTTTCTGCATAAATGATATTTCTATTTTATTTAGTAAAGTGGGAATGCAATTATAATGGATGGGATTTATTATCAAGTTAGTATTTGTTCGGGGCAGACAATTTTAATTCTAAAAAAGTGTTAGAAGAAAATAGGTATGGAGAATAAATCACTACTTGATAATATTTATATTGACATGAGCTACATGTTTTGTTATTATTTTAATATATTTTTTCATTTTAAATTACCCAAAAAAAATACTAATAGATTTTATTATTTGCTTTTTCTAATGTTTTTATTTTATTTTTGCTATGTAAGAATATCTTATTCTTAATTTGGGGTTTTTAATTGAATAACTAAGTAATCTAATATTTTTTCTTTAATTTTTAATTTCATTTATTTTAAATTTTTCCTTTAATATTTGTAAAAATGATAGATATAATTCTCATAAAATTTAAATTATTTATACTTGTTTATTTGTTTCTATAATCAATTGATATTTATGAAACTATCATTTAATAATTTATATAATTATAATTTTATTTTTCATTTTGTTATTACAAAAATTATGTTTTTTGTATTGATTTTTTTAATATCATATTTTTTATGTATTTTTATAAAAAAAAATATTTAATTAATATTTAAGACACTACGGAAATAGATATAAATATACCATCTCTTTTTATCGAGATGAGATACAAATTTTACACAAAAATATATTAAGTTTTTTTTTAAGAAGAGAATTGTCCCTTTTTGATAAAAAATAAAATAAAAAATTGGCAAGTATTTTTTTTGTCCCACTAAGATTTATAATAAATAAATTCAGAAACACTTCTATGGATAGTAATATCTTTGATCCATTTGTATGATTGTGGCTTGGCTTTCCCACTACCAATCATGTGATCTTTTGAATCTCAACTTCTAAAATACAATTTATTTTATTTAAAAAATATACAAAATTAAAATCTCGGTCTGTTACTCGTAAGATAGATAAACACAATAATATCATTCATGCAACAATAGTGCAATAATAAGTGAGTGAACGACAACATAATGAAATTTTGTACAAACAGATGTTTAACATTTTTGTGTTGAACTAAATTAAGTACTCATAGTACATAAGGAAAAGAGCATCAGGAGTACAATGGGGAAGATTATTCACAAAGAGATAAAGACGCAACACATCTTCTCTGTTTATAGTTTGCATATCAATCACATCTCTACGACATGTTAGAACCCACAAATCCCCAGAATTCACTCTCTTTAAGCTTCTCCGGCAAAATGGACACGATTCTGACCTTGTGTTCCTGCACCATAAAGCCATAAAACATATATAGTAACTGTCAAGAATAGGTTAACATTCAAGGGGAAATGGGTTTGTGATTACCAGTCATTGTAACAATTTATACACATTGCATGGCAGCAATTAGGCAAAACCATTTTCGTGGTACATTCTAAGCAAATGCCACACTCATGCTCTCTCTCCAACTCCAAATCTGAGTTCTGATCATTTTCCGTGTAGTTGTGATCATTTTCTTCAGCAATCTTAGCTTCTACCAAATCACCATGAAGTCGTTGGAGTGAAGGTAATATAACACCTGCATGTATTTGTAGATTAATGAATGAAACTTAAGCACAAAAATGGAGATCAAATTTTTATTACATAAAGTATTTCAGGACAAATATGCAGTAAGTCATGAACACAATGAATACAAGTGAAGAAAGGGTTAGTACTTACTGTAGAACTCCCTTATGGTTGCTTTCCTTCCACTTGAATACATATCTGACTTTCCATTAGTGTGCACCTAAAACAGAAAAACATAAAAAATGAGGAAATCGAAGAAAGAAGAACAATTCAGCATAGAAAAAAAGAAAGGGAGAGACACTATTACACTAACCTTATACACAACTACACGGAAAAGATTATAATGAGTAGAAGGTAGACAGGAGCATGGATAATCCATCCATTGAAACAAAAACAGAAAAATCTGTACCAGTTCACTGTATACTAACTTCATTTGCAGGTAATCCCCGCCATTACTAACCCTTGGAATGGAAGCTGCCCTGCAATTAGTAACTATTTAAGTTTCACTTAACTTTTCAAGACAAATTAGTAACTATTTTGGTTGTATCCTAATGAGAAATTCACACAGATTGAGTTTGAGAATCCAAATTGTGAATATACTACTTAAGAGGCATGTTGAAGGTGCACATATCTGACAGAATATCAGTTGCACTAGTTCACACAAATGAACCCTTGCTCAACCAAATCAACAGAATAAGAAATAAAGAAAGAGTAGAACTTACAGCACATTGGCATGTTGAATATCAGTCTCAAGTTCCTTGAGAAAATCCATGAAAGAGGGTGCTGAATGAAGTATTTGGTAATACTGCATTGGTGAAAGTAGGAACTATGATCTTCAGGGTGAATAGAGAGAAAGGAAAGTGGAGAATAAATGGAGTCATAGAACAAAGAAAAATGGGATGGAAAATTGTTGGGAGTTGGAACTAGTTGACCAATAAACAGACAGAGAGAAAAGGCCTTTGAAGACGTCAGTGGCGCTTTGTTGACCAACACTACACAACAGTACAATCATTCATTAATTAGATTCTACGTTCACATTTCCTTTCAAAATTCAACTTTTTAATTAATGAAAATATTTTAAAGTAATCAACAATACAACAAACAATTGCAAAATATGATGTTTTCTAAAATCTTGTATACAATGTTTGGCTTTTTAGGGCTGTATAATGTCCTAGCCAGCCTTCACCTGTAAACAAGGAATCTCTCTTTTCAGCAGAAGAATAAATGCAGCAGTTGAACTACCACCATCATTTTTGTCCCTATATCATAGGTTTTTTGGAACTTTCTCTTTGGATTAAAACAAGTTTCTGAAATCGCTTTTAATGTTTTCCTTTAACACATCAATCTCTACAGAGAATAAATTTAGATCTTAAGTATATTGTATTAAGTTCACACAAAGACTCCTTAATTTTCGATTTCTGCAAGAATTTTTTTTGTATGTTTCGACAAATACCTGTAGCCATCACAAGCTTTTCATGAAAAAGCCCAACACTGGAAGGCCGGGGACACATGTGGGACCCAAAACCCGAGCCCACTGCACATACAAACACTTGGCACGCTCAACCCAGACCTCAATTCTGCAATGGCTGTCTCTACAATGTTCCACACTTTTGCACTACCCTTTCACCTTCCCAAAACCTTCTCATGCGCTTCGCCAATGGCTACAACAGCATCACCATCTCCGCGTGCAATTGGGTGCGATTGCGGCGTTTCAATCAAGGGCATATTATACCCTGCACTCTCTCATTCCAACACGCTTTACTTCAAATCAGCGTACAACGTGCAGATCGTAGTGGGCGATGACGAGCCCGAAGATAGAATCGTTTATCGCTTCAAGAAGGAGGTTCTCAAGGCTGGGGTGCTTCAGGAGTGTAGACGTAGAAGGTTCTTCGAGAACAAACACGACAAGATCAAAAGGAAAGCTCGCCAAGCTTCTAGAAGGAACCGAAAGAGGTTCACCTTTTTACCTCTAACCCCTCGCTTTTCTTTTCCTAAGAAATCAAATTATTTACGTTTTTTATGCTCGGATGGATGTCATGCTGTATCAGGAAGCCACTGTCGAGAGCTTTGGCACAAAATAAACACGATTCTGAAAAGAAAAAGAATGCTGATCACGATGATGATACTGGTATTGATAATTGGGAACTACCTGAGGTAGATATTCCATACACTTGACTTGATGTTCATGTGCAGGAACAAACAGAGAATAGAAAATATGACACTCTCTATTAACTTCGATGTCAGTCCCTCAATCTTAGGTAATTGATTCCTTGTGTTCTACAGGTCTTGTACAGATAAGGTGACTTTAAATGATAAGACTTGTATGAAAAATGATTGCATCTGTTCTTAGTTGGTATGTACCATTGTTTCAAACTTTTCTAGTACATAAATATAAATTTTTAACTTTGGTGTTTAAAAGGTAAAACTGAAGAAAACATCTTCTTTGATTTTCAGTTGAGATTGATTTGAACTGAATATTGTAATAACATGACCTTGAAACGTAGTTTGAAGTTGAAGTAAAGGTGGAGTGCATGCTTGGATTGAAGTTTGTAAACTTAAGTTTGAGTCAAAATTAAGTTTGTAATTGAGTTGGCAAAAACAATCCAATTCCTACTTTTACAAAACTGAGTTTTAAGATAAAATTTTAATGTGCAAACATATTTTTCAAAGAAATCAAAACAAGATATGAAACTGGGTTTCTTTTCTCTAAACTAGGTTTTGGAATGCTTACAACTGAACACCAAATACAGCCACTGTTAGTTTTACAAACTCGTTTTGTAAAATGAGTTTCATCTTAAGTTTGCAAACTTTAATCTAAACACAGGCTTAATCTTTGAAAAAGGACCTATAGTGGAGGCACATATGGTTTTAGTGATTATGATAGAGGTTTTTGCATCTTTTTTATGAATATTGTAGCTTTTACTGAATTTCTTAGAAACGAATTTGAAGTTGTAGGAATCAAAATTTCTGGTTGGGGAGGAAGAAGGGAGGGAAAGAAGATGGAAAGACCAAAAGAGGGCAAAGAGCCAATATGCAAAGAATGCAATTTCATATTATTTGATGATGAGTGAGGTCAATTTATACTTGATAGAGAAGGGGGATTTAACTGCGCATTTAGGCTAACAGAGTGAGCTAACTCACTGACATGGTGATAATGTAGTCACCAGAACTCACAAATATTTGAATAGCCACTTCACTGTTGGGAGCGTTTGAAGCCTGTAAATGTGTGATATAGCTTGTATTTGTTTGCACATTAGCGACAGGGGAAAATGCAGAAGCAAGAGATAATTGCTTCTGTCTACAAAACAGAAGCAACAAATACTTGCTTCTGTCTATAAAACATGCACGTTGATGTCCCCATCATTAGTTCTCCAAAAATTGTGACCCGGTTTCTGTATTTATAGTTAAATTTGCAAGCATAAGTTTTTTTTTTTTTTTTTTTTATATTTTTGCAGTCAGGGCTGACCCATGCTATTAGCTGGGGATATGCCTCTCTTACCAGAAAGTGTTACAGTATTATATGAACATATGTAATTCTTTAATAACCCTTATAAAGTTTAATTGAATCTCTTGTTCATAAATTACAAAAGTGAAAGCTGATGTCATATCTACGCCTTGACTTAAAATTGTAAAACAGTGGGTTTATTTCACATCTTTCTTATTTAGCACAGTTCCCTGAGGTCCGGGAAAATCTGTGGACTAGACAAGTGTTTGATCAGATAAACTGTAGAATCGATTAGCAGAAAATCGATCCAATGACAGGAAAAATGATAAAATTAAAGTCAGTAAAAGCCAGCAAATAGCTAATTCGCAGAAAGTCAATAAAAATGTATACACACTGATATTTTTTTTCTTAGTAAATATCTGTTACACTATATTTGGATCTGGATAACTTCTGTTTGTACGGACAGAAGTGGGGAAGAGTGATCTCTTTGCCTCGGTCTATTTGTGAGGAAGTAAAGGAGCGGATATGTACAAAATGAATTATGGGATATCTCATGTTTGTGAGAAGCCATATAAAGTTAATATTTATTGAAGATAGGTTTAATTAATAATTTAGTTTCTATGTTTAAGTATATGATTTATTTTTGTCTTTATATTTCTTTTATTTAATTGAGTTTTAATATTTTTTATTTAATTGGATTTCGATATTTATTAAATAGAGATGATTACTTATGTTCAATTGATCTTGATCTTGTTTGAAAAATATCATGTGTCAAAAGGTACTAGATGTCAAAATTGTATGAGTTTTAAGGTAGAAGATCACTTTATACTTTGACACATAGTAGATCTAGATTTAGATATGTGGAATTATCTAAAATAATGTTAACACCAATTTAACATGATCACATTAATTTTTTTTTTCTAAAAAATAAAAAATATATCAATTGAATTTTTTGAAATATAAAAAATTATCAGAGTACAAAACAAATATAAAGATCAACTTAATAAAAAGTCAAAATATAAAAATTAAATTACTAATTTAACTTAATATGATTGAGATCATTATCATGCATGCAGAACCTCTTGAGACTCCTGCTTATATGCAGTTAAAGAATGATTATATGTGGAATTGAATCATATAACTATATGAAATCCAAATAATACATGAAAAAATAAATTTAATGTGCTAACCTCGCAATCACTCTCTACACACAGGCTCCTTGGCTTCATGTATTCATGTATCCCATATTATCACAACCTTCTCTTGTTTCAGCGTATTGCCACGGTCTTGTTGTTGAAACAACTTTTGGATTTATGGAATCGATCGGAATAAAATCAAACACAACCATCTCGGATTGAATGTCAACTAGAATTGTTTCGTCTAAATAATAAGTCTATGCACTAACTATTATTATAAATTTTTTAACTATATTGACATTACATCTTAAAATTCATTTGTTAAGAATATTTTATTTGATCATCACAAATATGTTACAATAATGAAAAACCTTCTCATTAAGTTCTGATATTATTTTGAAGAAGTTTGATTTTGTATTGCATGAAATATACTGAGGACATCCATATATCAAAGCAAACCAAGAGTGCTTAACAACATTAATGAAGTATGCATGAGAAGTGCGAGCTTCAAACTAGGTACCCAAATAAATATATAAATATATAAAAATATAAAATATAATTTAAATTAAATTTAACTTGATAAATATAAATTAAATTTTAATTTTAATTTTTTGCGATTAATATGATACACGCAATCACTGACCTGTTTATAAACAAATATTAAAGTACTCTCTACCTACATATAATAAATTCTCGTAGGTACTAATTATCTCCCGTGTAAATTTTATTTACAAATTTTCGCGAACACAAACATTTTTGTCATCTCTATTCATATTTCATCTTCGTCACTTTTCTCCTTTTAAACCTCTCTTTAAACCAAAGTCAATCACAAAATCAGAGTCTTCCATAATTTACATTTTATTAATAAATACATTAAAATTAGATAGAGAAAGAAGTAACTTGAGTTGAATGACTTGGTTTTCTCTCTACTTCTCCTCACTCCAGCTAGTGTTATTAGATTAGGGTTATCCGCAAATCCTCATTTACAAATCATTACAAATTCCTTGAACCAAATATAATTGATACTTGCTTTTTCGTCCGCATAAATAGTTTTTCTCCAAATCCAAACAGAGAGTAAAAGTTCATATTTTTCATCAAAACAAAATAATTACTTCCAAATTTATTTAATCAAAACTTGTTTTTAATTATAATTAATTATACATTTAATTAACTATTGAAATAATTTAATCAAAACATAATTTATACTCGCTTTTTTGTCTACATAAACAGTTCTTCTCCAAATCCAAAGAGAGAGCAAAAATTCATATTTTTCATCAAAACCTAATAATTACTTCTAAAATTATTTAAACAAAAACTTTATTTTAATTATAATTAATTATACATTTAATTAACTATTGAAATAATTTAATTCTCGCAATTGTTTCGAATATAAAACTGAAAATTTATTGTTGAATTTGTTTAGCTTGGACTAAAATGTTCTCCTAGAAAGATTTAAGCACACTATTATCGTTAAAAAAACTACAATTAATTTTGAAAAACTATATAATTAAGAATACTCCAATAAACAAAGAAGAGTGTAATTTATTGAACTCTAATATTTCAAATAACACAAGTATTTGCTACTGAATAACAAATCAAAGTAAAAAACTAGCATAGTTAGTTTATTAATGCCTTCATTCTAAACATAATATTTTTATATTTTATTTTTGTTTCAAAATAATAATAATAATAATAATAATAATGTTGACAATTAGAGATATTTCATATCGAAAGAAGACGTAAATGTATTGAGAATATATTTGTATAAAATTGTGTTCCTTGATTTTAATAGTTACTGTTTTACTATTTTGAAAAGGAGGGAATGAAATCCCGTAGTTTATAATTACTGATTAATATTTTTTTTTTTGAATTTAAGAATTAGGTGAATTTAGGAAAGAGGTCCGTGGTGGTAACTTGTAACTTGGGCTACGCATCGTTTTGTTGTGAGTTATATATCACACAGAAATAAAGGGAAAACAAGAAGACTGCATTTAGAAAAGTGAGGTGAAGGAAGCAAAACGCAAACGCAAACGCAAACGCAAAAGCGATAGCGGCAGTGATGGAAGGCGAAGAGGGTTCTCAGCAGCCACAGTTGATACTCGCCGACAAGCTCTTCCTTCTCCGGCAACCCGATGTGCAGGACATTGACAAGGTTCGCTACAAAGAGGATGTTTTCACTCACGTCAAGGAAAACGGTAACTCTCTCTTTCTCTAATCCCCTTTTCTATCTTCTTCATCTCACACATGTTATCACTCTTTTTTTTTTTTTCTGTTCAGATATGGTCCCTTTGTACGAAACCCTAGTCGCCGATTCCGTGTTGGACATGGATCGTGCCCTTTTGGATTCCATGCGAGCTAAAACTGAGGACGAGCTTAACAAGATCGACGAAAAGTGAGTTCCTCTCTCTTCATCCTTCGCTTTACCTACGATGCTTGCACCGACCCCGGATTTGGAATTTGGGATTTGAAATTTACTAGGTTAAATTGGGAATGTTCGTGAATCTGAAGGGGGAGTATGACCCTAATATGTTAATTTTATTTTCCAATTACCCTACCGTCTTATATGTATTTTGGTTTCTGTTATTTCTTGTGCATATTGCTAGTTGCTGGTCTTTCGTATTTTATGCTGATTGGTGCTTGCTGTCACCATCGTTGTTATCGTCACTTAGGTTGTGGTCTGCACCTTGGTAATGGAATTGAAAGAAGTGAGGTGAGGGATGCCTGACACTGAAGTATGTTTGAAACTGTGAATCCGTGTTTCTCTTAAGATTCTCACGACTTAAAAGTTTTTTCCTCTAGCGAAGTTTGTGGAGTTACTAAGAATAATGTTTTATGTGGAAACAATTTTTTGTTGAATTCAATATGATAAGCTAGGTTACATGATGCATTTTTGTGATTTGAGACTTGTGTGGAGAGAATATTTTATCATAATTTTGGTTTGAGTTAGGACAAGAAATTAATTGCAAGATAGAGATTGGTGACGACAAACCTTGGAAACACATGGCTTTTACCGAAGTGGTAATAAATAAAGCATGTGAAATGCAAGTTTAGCAAGATTAAGCTGTATCTTATAGGTAATTATTTCATAACATACAATACCACAAACTACTTATTTTAAGTATCTTGGGTACATCATACCAAATTATGAGGAGATAGAGGGTGATGTTGATCACCAGATCTAGCAGGGTGGGTGAAATGGAGGGATGCTTGGATGTGACTTATGATAGAAAAAATAGGATTAGGAATACAACCATTGGATACAATTCCCATTGTATAAAAAAAATGTTAAAGCCTCAGCTTTGTATGGTTTGGGCCTGTTTGGAGAAAATCTGCAGGAACAACATCAAGGGGAGCTGACTGGATGGAAGATAGTCCAACTGTAGGTGGTAGAGATATGCTAAAGAAAACTGTAGGTCAAACCATTAAGAGGTAGCTGGTCCGGCTTTGCCCATAGTGTAGGAGAAAAATCTATGGCATCATATGACTCATGTAGTTGACCGTTTCTAATGAAAATAATTGGTTGTATTGTTGTTGTATGCATGAAAATAATGGCTTTTCTTATGTATTTAAAAGTTTGTCATAGACCAAGTGACCGAAGGCTTGTATGGCTATAGATGGCAGCCGAGTCCAAAATATAAATGCTGCATGGTGGATGGAATAGTAGTGAGTGTAATTTAAGCTAGGGAAATAGATGAAAAATCACTACACAGAGATAAAGGTGGGCAAATAATGTATTATGTAAGTTTGAAATTTGATTCTGCAGTGTTTTTTCTGTGTTATTTTCACTAAGAAAAAGCTGAATGACCATTGTACCCCGTAAAACATAAATTTGAAGGCTGACTGAATTGAAGCTGTCACATAATGTTCCTCGCCACTTGGCTATAAAAGGCCACATCTACAACATTGATTCTCTTAGAGTTGTCTCAATGCATAAAATTTGGCCTACCTCTGCAGCAGTAATGAATGGTCCACATTCCACATGCTTTCTGGGATAGATTGCTCTTGCTTTTCTAGGTTGAAAGTGAAAAGAAGGAAATTACGTTGTATCCCCAAATATGATACCAGAAGAATACAAAATGAATAGACTGGGACAGATGTATTCACTCATGCATTTGCCATTTATGTGTGATTCCTTGGAATGCAAACTATGATTTCTGGGGTCTGCTCTATAATTCTTGCAGTCATGATAATACATTTGATGCCTCTTTTTAGGATTGCCGATGCCGAGGAAAACTTAGGTGAGAGTGAAGTTCGGGAGGCTCACTTGGCAAAATCCCTGTTTTTCATCCGAATTGGGGATAAGGTATATAATTATTATCACCTGCTTATTTCACATATGCTGCTTGAATTGAATTTTGGTAACACTTTTTTTATGTACCAGGAGAAAGCCTTGGAGCATCTCAAGATAACAGAAACCAAGACAGTCGCAGTTGGCCAGAAGATGGACCTGGTGTTTTATACTTTGCAGCTTGGTTTCTTTGACATGGATTTTGATCTCATTTCCAAAAGCATTGACAAAGCCAAAAAGTAATGTTTTGAAAATCAAACTTCTGCAGTTACGCTCTCTGCTATATTTTTCAGTCAAGAGTTGTTTTTCTAACTCTTTACAGCATATGGTGGCAGTTTGTTTGAAGAAGGTGGTGATTGGGAAAGGAAGAATAGGCTGAAAGTGTATGAAGGTCTGTACTGCATGTCCACTCGAAATTTCAAGAAGGCTGCCAAGTTGTTTTTGGATTCTATTTCAACCTTTACAACCTATGAACTCTTTCCTTATGACACCTTCATATTTTATACGGTTTTGACCAGCATTATATCGTTGGATAGAGTTTCCTTAAAGCAAAAGGTATGTTGATTCTTTATTGTTTACACTAATTGTCCTTTTCTTTTTAATGTTGTTTTATGTCTCGTCGTAAGTATTCTGTGTATTGTAAATTATTAACAAGTTCATTTGCATCAGGTGGTAGATGCTCCAGAGATCTTGACGGTGATCGGCAAAATCCCATATCTTTCAGAGTTTTTGAACTCCTTGTATGATTGTCAATACAAGTCTTTCTTCTCAGCATTTGGTGAGCAGACATCTGTCAAATCTCAGTAATTTTGTAGTGAATTTTGAAAGTTTTGATGCCTTACTTGAGACATTTTAACTATGCATGAATTTTTTTTTGTGGTGGAATTTGAAAATATTGAAAAACATCCACAATTTACAATAGGAACTTCAAAGTGCGGATGATTCCTATCTGTTTGGACCCATTCTTAATAGTATTTTTTCATTTTGAAATTTATTTCAGCTGGTCTGACGGAGCAGATTAAGTTGGACCGCTATCTGCATCCCCATTTCCGATATTACATGAGGGAGGTCAGAACTGTTGTGTACTCCCAATTTTTGGAATCTTACAAAAGTGTGACAATTGAAGCCATGGCCAAAGCTTTTGGAGTGACAGTGGATTTCATTGATCTGTAAGTAAATGCATTTTACAAACCCAATTTTGGTTCAGTACTTGTTTAGTTTTTAGATGGCGGAAAGTTACTAATTACAGTATCTGCTTCCAGGGAGCTATCCCGTTTTATTGCAGCAGGGAAACTTCATTGTAAGATTGATAAGGTTGCTGGTGTTCTTGAAACTAATCGCCCTGATGCCAAGAATGCCCTTTACCAAGCAACCATTAAGCAAGGGGACTTCCTATTGAACCGGATTCAGAAGTTGTCACGTGTTATAGATCTTTAGGCTATCTCGCATATTAGATCCAAAGTTTATTGGAAAGGCAGAGATAATGACATTTTTAAATCTGAAGGACTTCCTGTTGAATTCATTTTACTATGATGAGGGTGTGAGGCATGATATTTCTGTAGTTCTCATTTGATTTTTGTTTTAGTAATGAACAGTCGAATTTACCAAATCTAAAATTGTCAAATCAGTTTTCAATTATTTTGGTGATGAATATATTCAATTGTATGACTGGCCGTTTCGGCATGCACCGCAAACGCTTGATCATTTTGCTTGCTTGTAAAGCACACGACCCTTTCATTCCGTTACCCCATAATCCCCTACTTCCGCTAGGTTGAAACAGGACATGGTACTTATATTACCAACTCAGTGTGCCACGCTTAGATAGAGTTACATTCTAAACAGCACTTGGTAAGGTGCTCTTATTATCATCGAGTGTGCCATATTTAGATAGAGTTGCCTTCTGTTATTTTTCTCCTTCTTAATGTTTCCCTGCAGATAAAATCAGGTACCAATATGATGCGACATTGTTAGTGATAATTTATCATTTTAAGTATCTGATTGAAAACACAGCATTAGGTTATTTTTTTATGGAAATGTAATATTAAGTTTGCACGTGTTTAAAACTCAAAGCGGCAGATACATTAAATAATGTGAATATTCTGTTTGTTATATAGCGCTTTCGTATCAGTTCATGAAAGAAAACAATTTAAAATTATCTAAGAATCAACCCTCTATGCATAATCAAATGAAAAATGATTGATTACTCGTCAAAAGGTGCGTCATGAAGTTATAAATGAAATATATACTCTTATCTAATACAAAAACATTATGTTCTAAAACAAGTAGTTAAGTATGAAAAATAAAAGATAATTTAAGAGTTTTATCTAATTATACATTTGGTGACACTATAATTGCATTCAATACGTTTTATGAATATTCTACTCAAATACGAAGAAAGCATAAAAAGACAAAGCCAAATTGGAAAAGCCATTGCAAGAGAAACTTGTAAGATTGCAACGAATAGTTTTTTAGTAAGTCTATAGACACGTAAGACCTCCTTGAGAAGGTTACGAGTGTTGTGTTTTCCAAAAGCGAAAATTCTTGTAAATTATTCTATAAACAAAGTGTGCTCTAAGCTTACACTATAAAACTCTATCTTCCAAATATAGTTGAATGAAGATGAAAATTAATTCTAAAATGTTTGTATTTTTGTTGAAGATATTGAAAGCTAATTAACGAAATCTTATCCAAAATCTATAATTGTGTGTTTTAAGTTAATTTTTGCTAAGAATTTATAAAAATGAAAAAGTTGAGCATATATAAGGATAAAGACCTGTAAACAAATTGTCTAAAAGTTTTAGATTAGAGATAATGTTAATCTTTTATGTGTGGGTTGAACTTATGTCTCATTAATATTAAATATTTTCAGTAATCTCTCTCAAAAACCCAAAATATTTCTACATTTATTAGAGGATGTTTACACACATAAAATAGAAAAATAAATAAAATTAACACATAAGAAATAACTCCAAAATATATATATATATATATATATATATATATATATATATATATATATAACAGTTTTCAAAAAGAAATTTTGAATTCTTTATGTTTGTTTCAGTTCATTGAATTTTCCACTAGGTGAGTGTGTAGAGTCTACATATTTACTACATCAATCCATTCGAAATATTGTAGTTAATTGATAGAAAAAACTTAAAAGTGTTACATATTTATTAAGCAAAATAGTGCAGAGGTGAGAAATAAAATGAGAAGGAGTAATTATCGAGAGGAGTTGTGTTTCCGACAGCTTTAGCCGTTGTTTTTGAGTGTTAGAAAAACCAGGCTTGAAAGCAAGGTATATAAAAAAAGTGAGTGTTGTTGTATCCATTCCCTGGTTTTATGGTTTATGAGCCACACACTCGACACTGAGTTCAGAAGGCAGCAATATATTTTAATTTATATGCGACACATCGTACTCGTGGACGCATACCATGTTACCTCCCGTTCCTGTTCCTATTGCTATTGATATCAACGCTATAAAAGATAAGCTCTCCTTTCAGTTGCGACCTTGGCAACGTTCTTTCCAATTCTGGGTTCGAGCCATTGACATTTACACCGGATACAAGGTCTCTCTCTCTCTTCTATTCATTAATATGCTTTGTGTTTTCTTCTGTTTTCCCACCAATTGCAATGTTCATTCCTTGTTTAGGTGTTTCAAGTGAGAGTCAATTTCGTCAAAGATGTGCAGAAGCAGGAAGCAATGTGGGAACGACAGCACGAGCTTGCTGCCGATAAGATTTTCGCCTTGTGCTCTGACCTCGGCGGTTTCTTCCTCAAGGTGTCCCACATTTTGAAATCTATTTATTTTATTTTTTTACTCATTCCTCTTTTTTCAGTTTTATGTATTCGGGTTATTTCACTCCTTAATCCTTTTTTAAATCGATTGGGTTTTAATTTTTTGAGGATTTTTATGACTTGGCATTTTTGTTTTTGCATGGCCTTATTATGATTGACCGACTGTGTTGATCATCCTATGGATTGATGTGATGTTGAGTATGATACAGATTGCCCAAATTATAGGGAAGCCTGATTTGGCTCCGGCTGCATGGGTGAAAAGACTTGTTACGCTGTGTGATAGGGCTCCTCCCACCCCTTTTGATGTGATGAAACTAGTTTTGGAGAACGAGCTGGGACAGGGTATTGACGATGTGTTCGAGAGGTTCGATGTTGAACCCCTAGGTTCTGCTTCAATTGCTCAGGTCCGTTTGAAACTTCTGGCCAGCTATCTTATTTTCGTTGCCCTTAATAATTTCCATCATTTTGAATTGTGATAATATTCTTTTACCTGCAAGATACAGTGTTTGTGCATCCTTCAACTGATCCATTAGAACAATAGTTATGGATAACAGTTTATTTTGCTATTGTTGGCTGTGGCGGCTTCAGCTGCTGCTACTCAGGTCACTGGAGGGGTCTGTGACCAGCCAGCTACCCATGGGGATTATAGTGATTTTTCATTTTCTGTTTTATAGAAAGAGTCTTTGAGGGAACAGTTAGTAAGAGTAGAAGGTCCATAATAACTTTTCTGAAAATCCCTGCACAATCCTTTATTTCTTACTACAAACAAGTTAATAATCAATAAATACGCTTATAGAAATAAATGTACTGAACTGCCCCATCCTATGAAATAACAGTCATGGAAAACTGTCCATAAGAAGTAGAAATAAGTTAATGTGTTTACAAAAATTACGAATTCTATAATGTTCCTCCTAAGAAATAGTCGTTATAAAACTATTAACGCTTATCTGCCACAGTAATAACAGGTGGCGGCGGTAACATCCCAACACGCTAGTATATGCTCCCTAAGCATAGTATTTATCCAGACATGCATAATAATTGATAACGGCACTTTATCCTTCATCCATCATTTTCCATTGCTGATAAACCTTATAAAATAGACACTACCACTACTCTAGCATTAAGTTTACCACAGCTAGTCACTCTCAAAGTTAGAGTTGGTTCAGTAGGCATCCACTATCCTTGCTTCGGTGTTTATTTACTTTAAGTGAATAATTGATGTTAATCAAGGGTTAACTAAGTGCAATGTCCAGGAAATTAAACAACTTTTTCCATGTTTTCTATTTCTTAAACTATCTTTATTCTTCTATTTACTGTTTAAATTTTTATTTCGCTTTGCCAATGCTTTCTGTCTGGTTGGTGGCAGAATAATTTTGAAGAGTAAAAACCTTTTTGGGTATGTAGCATTGTATTTTTTAAAGAATTGTAAAATCTAATAATATTTGCATTGCTTTGCTTCTTGAGGTTCATATTCATGTCCATATCTCAAATAAGCCCTCAGAAGGGTGATAGTAGGTAAAAAAAGTGTATTCGCAACAGTCTTGAATTATATATTAGGATTTAGTACCGTGTAACTGACAGATGTATTGTGGTGATACTAGGTTCATAGAGCAAGACTGAAAGGTGATACAAGTGATGTTGTTGTCAAGGTAAATGAATCAAATAAGCCCAATGGATTTGATTAACCAGTAAATCTCTGATTCTGATTTCTTTTTTATATAATAGGTTCAACATCCAGGAATTCAGGATCTGATGATGACAGATATCCATAACTTGCAAGCTTTTGCACTGTACATGCAAAAGACTGATATCAAATTTGATCTATATTCAGTGACTAAGGAAATGGAAAAACAGGTGGAATTAATTTTTTGTTAGATTGCTTCTTTAATCTATGTAGATTATTTGATTTCCACATGTTTTCCTGTCCTGTTTTATGGGTTTGTTTTTATATTACAAATTAACGTAGAAGTTCCTATTAAGAATAAAATGTACTGTCTAGCTTCTTTATGTGTGAAATGTATGACTGATAGGTTTAGGAATTTCGATGCAATTTATACTAGAAACATGCAATCAAGTGGTAAGGAAGTTCCCGACATATCTAACCTCTCTTACCCAATTGTTTTGTGTTTTCGAATGAATTACATTAAATATTTTTTGCCATAGGCAGGAAGTCATAATTCTTACAGAGGTATCTTGGAGTATGTTGTGATTAAATCTCATATTGAATCTTTAGGAATGTGGTGATTGTATTGCTGGAGTGAAAGTTCATTTAATTATTGATTCTTTCCTTTTTTTTTTTATTATTGATTCTTTCCTTTTTTTTTATTATTGATTCTTTTTTTAATTGTGTTACTAAGGTTTTGAGAGGAAAGTAGGTATTTATGCTTTATTTGGCTTTCCTTTGTTTTTTCTACTTATATTTGTTGAAAAACAACTTGTTATTTCTCTAAAGAAATCTGAACAAGCATATCTTTGATTAGAATGTAATTCATCTACAATACAGGACTAAAAGTGCTTTATCTATTAAGTATCAAGTTTTGATTGAGAAAAGCCTAGCCCCTTCTACTTGAGTTGATTGTCCTTGAATTCTGTACAAATTTAGTTTCTTTTCTATGCTTATCGCATCATAATCATGTTAATATTGTGGCTCTTCCTGCAATTAATCATGAAAATTTCTGAACATCTACCTGTTGATTTGTGACATTTTAGATTGGATATGAATTTGATTTCATGAGGGAGGCTGATGCAATGGCAAGGATAAGAAAGTTCTTGTATGAGAATAACAAAAAGACTCCTGTTTTGGTGCCACGAGTAATACGAGATATGGTTACCAGGTATATTATGCAGTCCAGCATCTTACGTAATCTTTATTATATAATTTAGTAATGGACAATAATGC
>Ga0214543_1003972_pt1 | contig 28369 bp, 12 predicted proteins | sample CNSS2metaG_FD_160094 | JGI IMG/M metagenome (GOLD analysis project Ga0214543, IMG submission 160094) | Root nodule microbial communities from cowpea collected in UCLA plant growth center, Los Angeles, California, USA - CNSS2 | ecosystem: Host-associated > Plants > Roots > Nodule | place: USA... | reverse complement strand
TCAAACCTAGTCAAAGGTCAACAAGTCAACTAAAGTTGATTCAACTAAGTCAACTTAGGGAATCAAAAATAACAAACACAAATGAAAGGGATGAAGGATTAGTGAACTTCCTTTCTAAACATGCTTAATCTTCTTAAGCATGTGCCTCCATCCTTGGTTGGGGTCAATCTTTCATCATAATGTCCTTTGCCAATGTTGGCTAAAATTGGCAAAATTAGATTTCATGCATCTAACTTTGAAAATAGAACATTATTGATAAAGTTGGGAAAAAAGGTATATTGATAGGTTGAAGAACAAATATAATAATAGGTATATAAAGGTCAAGATACAATATAATAATATGAATCTTATTGCTAATCTAATAATTGTAATTTCTAAAAAAGAGCTAAGGAAAACTCACATGCATACATATATTCTTCAAACTAACACCATTTACGATAAAAAACTATAGCATAATATTCATGTTACCTCAATTTTGAAGATACTGTGATTTTTGTTTACCAAAGTCAATCACTACAAAATTAAAACAAGAATAAGAATATAATTAGTAAAAATGAAAAATGGACTATAATATTTTCTCTTCGTACGTTTAGAATGTTTAAGTATTTGGTCAAATTATATTTTTAAATACACTATCCGTATAGTATTTACAACTAATAACTCACACATGAAAAAACAACACATTAACGGAAGAAATTTTAGTTGAGATATATATTAGTGTTGAATACATTTTAGTTTAAATATATATTAGTATTTAAGACATTTATTTTAAATATATATTAGTACTTTAGTTAATTTTAAAAATAACGTTTTATTATTTTAATTAGTTTATTTTATTATTTTAATTAATCTTTTGAAATACGATTAAATTTAAAAGTAAAGTGTTCTTTTATAAATATACGAAGTAATACTTTAAATTTAATTATGTAATTAATATGGCTATAATTGAAAAAAAAAAGCACATGGTTGGATTGTGTCATAACTTAATTATCTCTGCTTCCAACGGACAACTAACAACTTCTCAAAACATATTTATATACTACTTGAATATTATTACTATAGAAATTTGGAACCATTTTTGCCACGTTCCTTTTACAGATTTCCTAAAACGGAAATGAAACTTGAAAATGAGAGAAAATAAAATTAAAAGTAAATTAAGAAAAGAATTAAGAAAGATGATGAATAACACTACAAGAAATATGCTTATTATCTATGCTTAGAATTCGTAGATAATGGACAATTTTCGTAGGTAACTTGATGTTATTTACGAATTATCTACGAAACAGATTTCGTAGGTATTCAGTTGGTAGGTAACTTTATCTACGAAATATGCATTCGTAGATAATTTTATCTACGAAAATTATCTATGAAGGTAGTCGTAAGAAAGAACTTTAGTTATCTATGAAAATTTTTGTATATAAATTATCTACAAAAATCTTCGTAGATAAGTTACCTACGAAAGTTTTCATAGATAACTTACATACGAACTTTTTCGTAGGTAACTTAAAAATATTAAAAAAAAACATATTTTAGACTATATATAGAAACTAATGCATTTATTAAAATTTAATACTCTTTAGCTTAGTGGTAGAGAAGCTAGAGCATTTGTCTATAGAAATTAGTAGAACCATATATAGAAATCAATGTTGTAATTAAAACAAATGGTGATTGGCTAAGTGGCAGAGCATTTTTGTACTATCATATAGGTCTTGAGTTCGAACCTAATTCATCATATAAAAAAAAAAATCTACAAGTGACATATAGAAAAAATGTTCGTGACAATAAACCATGTGGTATTACATGTGGCATTAGCAGAAAAAACAAACTAGTGGCATAATGGGGTCAAGGCAGACTAAATAACATAAAGATGTTCTAAGTATATACCTTGAGATAATGTTATTTTTCAATCAGCCTTTGTTTCTATATTTGAGCTGCAAGGAATGGAAAGGAAGATTAGCATCTATAGTGATGTTTTCCATTATTATTTTTTGAATGGAAAAAAGTGTATGGAAGAAAGAATTACATTTTTTGAGATAAAAAGGATGTTTTCCCTATTTTGCTGCTTCTCTTTCTTTCTTTTTGTGATTAGCTACCTACAAGTTCAAGTATTACAAGAGAAATTTCTAGAGAACAGATTAAATATACATAATATTTTATTATATGAAGTCTCATTGATAAGTCATTCATGTTCGATCATAAGCCCTGAAACAAAAATAACAATAAAAAAGTGTACGAATTGAAGGGCAGCAAAAGAAATAACAGTTTTGAGCTGTTGAAACCAAAAACAGAAACATGCGTTGAAGAATAAAAGAATGAAGGAAGATAGGGAGACCAAGAGAATCATTATCCCACCGAAAAAACGTAGCGACATGGCCTCTTTGTCCCCTGTTCCTTAATCATCGTCGTCCAACAGTCTTTTTCCTCCAAGCAGCTCCCCAATCTCAACCTTGACAACATCAACCTCTTCGGTGACGCCCACGTTGTCACCAACAACAACGCCGCCCCCCACATGCGCCTCACCAATCCCTCCCTCTCTTCCTCCAGTCTCCTCCGCCGCCCCGAGCCCCTCGTCGTTGATGAAGAAAGGTGAAACACATAATCTAAAACGAATCCTCTAATGGCAACCTCACCTAATTACCCTAGTTTGCCACAATCCCTGCAAAAATAAAAAAACTACACAGCGTGTTCAGACACAGTAGCGTGTTATCACAAAGCAAAATTACCAAAATCCACTAACCAAATGTACGATTCCCATCTTCCAGTCCTGCGATAGAAAGTGACACCGCGATACTGCGAGCTCAAGTGACACCGTGATACTGCGAGCTTAAGTGACGCCGCGATACTGCGAGCTCCACGACCTTGGTCCACGACGGTGATTCTTCATCAGTGGCTGCCGCAGAGTGATCCTCTGCTCTACGGCGGCACCGTGCTAATCCACCTTCGACGAGAGTGAGAGTGAGAGTGAATCGGGAGGGAGTGGGTTTGGGATTGAGTATTTTTGAAATGAGAGGATCAAATTTGTTAGCACGGCGGCAAAAAACCCTAATGAGAGTAAATGGTTTGTGAAGAGAAAAGGTTGAGAAATCAGAGAGGCAACAGAACGAAAGAAAGAAAAGTTTAAAGTTTAATAAAATAAAATTATAATTCTTATATACGAGTTATGTTCGTAGGTAACTTGTTTTATAAATAATTTTTATATATATTTTTTTAATATTTATTTTCTACCATAGTTTTGTAGATAATATTTTATATGAAAAATTCTCACCAAAGTTTCGCTATGTTTATCTACGAAATTTTTGTATGTAATTTATTTTTTCGTGACCTATGAATTTTAATGTTATCTACAAACTTTTTTTGTAGATAAAATAAAATTATCTACGAAAAAAATTTGATAGATAATATTTCGTAGATAATAAGCAATTTTTTTGTAGTGTAATTTATTCAATTAAAAGTTAAACTAAATGCATGATGAAAACAAGAATGGATAGGTACCTAAATGAATGATTTTTCTTCACGGATAGAATGCACCTGCCACTAATTCATATGCATGAGAGTAACCCAATTTATACCGGAGGACATTCACGTGTTGTGTAACGTCCCATTTAATTAATAAACGTAATTAAAGAAATGCCACACACAAATGATACTATATAGCAATCTTGGGGTCCTTAACCCAACCCCTACAAACTAGGCACACCACGATGCCGAAAGATTACAGGATAACGATTTGACTAAAAGTATATAAATCCAAGAACAACGAATACATGGGCCATAGCCCTAATGAAAAGCCCAACAGAAACTAAAGTCCAATCCACGCGGACTATGCAGCGGAATTACCATCTCCCTGTTGTTCACGGATGTTCCTCGTCTCTGCTCACACCAACAAGTTGATGATCATCGCAAAAGAGAGTACCACACAGCAGAACACACAACAACAAAAGTAGGGTAAGCTAGAGCATAAAATCATTTCATCAATGGATTCAGATACACTTCACAGTCCTGCATACATACATCACACAAGCATGTTACGACCTTCCAAACAATACAATACGACTCGACTCGACTCATCCGGATATATATAACTTGGTCGGATTCAACGGACGCTTGCACTTGTGGTGGATACCTTTGCTCACCCTCGAGCTATGTGTTACAAGTGTTTCATTGAATCAATTTCCCTCACCACAAGGTTAGCCCTTAATGAATTTCAGGCCTCCTGCTACTCTCACCACAAGAGTCAGTCCGCTCTAAATGAGACTAACTGGCCCCTTAAAGTGTCAGGATATAGTCCTTACCTTGAATCCTTACCTAGTTATACAGATGGGGCACCACCATGGGCACCCACTAACAGGGGCCATGGAATTACGTCCCGACCACTGAAGCTCAACCCCGGAAGTCTCACCTAGAGACCCCAAGGAATTACACGCTGACACGGATCAACATTCATAAATCAGCAATACGAGAACATTAAATCATATTTACAATTTCATACCAACCCCTAGGATTAATTCCTCAAACGTATCACATTTTGAATCCATACCACTAGTCATCACCACCCCATGAGTCTAGGGCCTCATCTCATATCAATACCATGTTACTTTAGTTCCAATCCACTCATTCATTTCACATGCCAAGTTCCCACAATACCCATCATTCACCATTATGAATCATGTCACGCATACATAGCACTCCATTAGGCATATATCCATACATATGTACATGTATCTCATCATAGCAATCATACCCAAACAATTTTAATCATCCGAGAGTAAACACACAACCAAAACACAACACTATCTCGCCCAACCCCTCGCTCAGGCTGGAGGGTCTCGCTTTGGCGAGACATTCTCAATCAGGCGAGTCCCCTTCGCCTAGGCGAGGGCTCAAAAAGACCAAGAAAGCAACGCGGGATCTCGCTTAGGCGAGACCCCTCTTGCTTGGGTAAGATGCTCGCTCGCTCAAAATAAAGAGTGGGTCGCCTAGGCGACCTCTCGCGTAAAAGGGTTTGGGCGAGTCCTTGTTCGTCTCGCCTAGGCGAGACTGGCTCGCTTGGGCGAGATTAGCAGATCTCGCCACTACTTTCCTACAACAGTGATCCACGCCAGCCCATCCCACATATATTAACACATTCATAGCTTATCACAACATCATACCAGCCCCATAACTTCAAAACGACAGTTCATAACATAACAGAAACGAAATATGAGAGTGAGCTAGAGCTTCCCTACCTGGAAATGGGTTCGTACAGGACTTTCGACACACAACCAAGGAGCACAGCAGCTCTAGAAACGCACTAAAGAGCTGAAAACAGAAGGTACACGGGACAAAAGGGCGGATTAATACAAAACCCTAACTGTGAAATACAAAGGAAAAGCAATGGAACTCATACGATCTAGAAAGGGCACTTACTGGAGTAGGAACTGGTTCGAAGTTAGTTCGAGAAGGCTTGGGGAGGAACCCTAGCAAAGCGTCCTGTGAGAGCAAGGGGAAAAGACGGCTGGTTTCTGAAAGTGAATGGAAATGTGAAATTAGGGCAACACTAAGGGCTCTTATCTCATGGGCCAGCCTTTAGGCCCACTGCTGTAGGACAGCCCTTAAAAGGAAGCAGAATGAAAATGGGCCTTACATGTTGAGCATCCCATCATGAATGGAATAAATTTGAAGTGTTGTCATGCAATTATGAATGCAATAAAATTATGTTCACCCATTGGAATTCTTGTGAGATTAATTTCTTGATCAAACTGATATAAAATTCAGAATGAATGTGTGAACATGAGTTTAATATACTGGACAGAATTTAGACTTAACTACAATGCCAACCTACCTAATCCAATTCATATCAAGACATAATACAAGAGCCAGGACAAATTCAGGATTCAAATCACAACAGCTAACCAATTCAACTCATCCACTTCTAGATGCAATGCCAAAGCTTGATATTCCATGTATGAATTAAGTGGTATGCATAGAAAGCTCTATAACAGATCTCATAGTGGTTAAACTGCATAAACTTCTCAAACTACTTGAAATATGGTAGTGTGGATGCAGAATGTGAGTGTAGATTAAATAGCATGGATGGATTATGAATGTGAATATTAAAATGAATTTAAGTACTCTCAAATGAAGATGGATGCATGGGCACCAAGAATGCCGCATGAAATTAGCAAAAAGTGTATATATCAGATGGCAATAACAACTAAGCATGTGACAACAACAAAATACCAAATTAAACTCACTATGCATTATTAGATTTGTTGTGATAAAGTGCTACTACAGGACAAGAACATCAAAGTCCAGATTTTATATGGCGGCAGAGAATTAGATTTTGGCAGCTTAGACATAATTAAATTCATAACTAGATTTATGCATCAACATGATAAATGGAATGCTAAATGATGGAAGAAAAATGAAAAGATGAATTAAACTAATTGAGAAGAAGATTAACCTAGATGTAGTGCTAAGCTAAATAAGAAAATACTGAGAATGTCATTATAGTTTTAAATCACAGCAGGGCAGTGGCAAATAACACAAGACAATAGTGAATTTATCACATTATAGTAGCAGCACGCCCCATTAATTCATACTAGACTGTAGCATATGTAAAATGAGTTCAAAACAAATCATATGTAGTGAAATAAACATTCCAATGCCTAAATGAATGATTTTTTTTCACGGATAGAATGCACCTTCCACTAATTCATATGCATGAAAGTAATCCAATCTATGTTGCAGAACTGAATTCACGTGTTAAGCATCCCACCGTGAATGGAATAAACTTTAAGTGCTATCATTCAATTATAAATGCAATAGAATTATGTGCACCCATTGAAATTTCTATGAGATAAATCTCTTGATCAAACTAATATGAAAATCAGAATAATTGTGTGAACATGAGTTTAATCAACCAATTCACAACAGCAAACAAATTCAACTCATCCACTTCCAGATGCAATGCTAAAGCTTGATATGCGATGTATGACTTAGGTGGATACGCATAGAAAGCTCTAAAAAGGAAACTCACTTTCGTTAAACTGCATAACTTCCCAAACTACTTGAAATATGGTGGTGTGGATGCAGAATGTGAGTGCAGATCAAATAGCATGGATAAACTATGAATATGAATATTAAAATGAACCTAAGTACTCTCAAATGAAGATGGATGCATTGATTTGAATATATATTTGATTTCATATAATCCAGCTTTCACCTTTCTTATACACTAATCATGAATACGATCATATAATTGCTTTTCTTTTCCCCCTTCTCTGATCATAATGAGTCCCCCAAGAATGGTTATTCGCTTCTCTCATTCTTCTTTCTAATTTTTATGCTTTTCTTCTAAGTTTTGCCCTAAATTACAAAGTTTGGTATCCAAGTTTTTCTTCCAATGACAACAGTGGCCAAAATAGATAAAAAAGAACAAAGAATGAACAAAATAGAAGATAGAAGGAGAAAAAGAAGAGAGTTTGGTACTCATAAGTTTGGTATCCAAGTTTTTCTTCCAATGACAACAATGGCCAAAATAGATAAAAAAGAATAAAGAATGAACAAAATAGAAGGTAGAAGGAGAAAAAGAAGAGAGTTTGGTACTCATTGTAGTGATTGTTGGTCATCGTCGTCCGTTCACTGCCGAAAGACGAGAGAAGTCGTCTGCCGCTACAAAAATTGCAGGAGAGCGCCCACTCACTGTCGCAACACAGAATACTTTCCCAAACCCTTAATCAACAACACCCGCTCGAAGAATGATAGCTATTGTGGTTGGAAAGGGCTATGTTGTTGTGGTTGGAGAGCGCAAATGCTATTGTAGTTGGAGTCGCGGATGCTGCTGCGTGAGTGTTGTAGAAGAGAAAACACGAAAGGTATTGTGCGGGGGAATATTTTTTTTAATGCATATGATGCGTGAGGGTTGTAGAAGAGAAAACACAAAGTGTATGGCGCGGGGGGAAATTTTCTTTAGTATATATACACACTATTATACTTAAGCGCTCTCTATTTTGAATACATAGAATACGCTTTTTTATTTAAACGCTTTCTGTTTGATCCATTTAAAATATTTAATTTACTTTTTTAAAATAATTAAATATAAATAGTGTTTATTTGAAAAAGCGTTATCTATGGGTACCCATTTAGACAACATTTATCTAATAAAGTGTCGTCTAATGTTTCACATTTTCATTTATAGCGCTTAATTAAATAAGCGATGTCTAAAGTGCGCTATCTATTGTTAAATTTGGCGTAGTGCGACCAGGTTATATGTATCCAGATGAGTCGAGTCAAGTCTTAGTGTATCGATTGAAAGGTCATAACATGCTTGGTTGATATGTATATATGGAATTGTGAAAATATATCTGATTGTATTAATGAAATCTTGTCTGCTCTAGCTTACCCTTTTGTTTGTTGATTGCTTTGTATGTTGTCCTTCTATCCTTACGATGATTATCAATTTATTGATGGGAGCAGATGAGAGAGGTACTCAGGGTCAACAAAGGAGGGATGATTCTACTGCATAGTCTGCATGGGCTGGACTTTAATTTCTTAATGGGCTTTTCTTTAGGACTATGACCCATGTACCTGTTCGTCCTTGGATTTATATACTTTATGTTAAACTCTTTAGCTAGTTTTCTTTTGAGGCATTGTGGTGTGCCTTAGGTTGTAAGGAGTTCAGTTTTAAACTCCATGACTACACTGTAGTATCTTATATGTATGACTCTTTATTTTAATTATGTTCATTAATTAAATGGGTGTTACAACATTTATATTGTTAAAAGTTTGTCGATCAATCTTTTATAAAAAAAATAAATTCTTATTTACAACCGTCAATACGATTACTTGAATTAAAGTAGTGTTGATATAGTCCAACGTGTCAACAACTTTAAGCTTCTCTAAATCTTCACCCTCTCTTTTGCTACTCGGAGCACCTCGACTAAAGTTTTTGGGGAAAGTAGAAACTTATAGAAAGTAAAAATAGAAAGGAATGAAGGGTCGAACAAGCTCATAGTCATTAATATGTACCCCCTCCAAAAGCTAGTAGTGTAAATTCCAATTCAATATAAAAATCACATTTACTCATTTTTAAACAAAAACAAAAATTAAATTAATGACAAAAAGAAAAACCTATTAAGCCAAGATTAAAACTAAATTTGAAAATTTGACGGAGATTACAAATCAAACGCACCATAATAGTCTGAAACGCCTCACGTGCACATTAAACTGTTAGCACATTCTGGTGTGGTGGTCCTCTTTTGTCATGTTTCATTTGTTTGGGATATATTTATCCAAGCGTGAAGCCTACAAAGCAGCAGCTTGCAAAATTGAAGTTAAGTGCACACTTGCCACTCCACTGTGTCCCATACTTTACAAGAAACTTCCACGGTCATTCTCACACCATATTTGTCCAAACATGCATTCATACGTATAAAGTCTAAATGCCATCATCCCATCATGTTTACGGGTTCAAGTACTTTTTCTTTTTCTTTTTGATATTTCAAGACGTGAAAATGGGAATAAATGTTTCTATCTTGTTTATCATACTAAAAATATATTAATTGTCTGCTACTTTTATTTTTACATAATTTTTTTAATTATGAAAATTGGTTCTTCACTCTTTTAATATTTTAAAATAAAAGCATAATTGTTGTTGGTCAAACAATTTAAGAATATTAAATTGATTACGTGTTTAATATGTTTGGGGAGTTAAATAAGATTATTAATATAATGTTCCGAATTAGGATTTGAAATCAATATCACAAATATAGAATATACTATGTATAATTATAAGGAAAATGATATTTTAACCCACATTTTTTGACCCATTTTAAAGTATCATTATCCTAATTATAAGGGAGTGTAGTATGAGAATATTGTTAAATTATATATTAATTTAATATTTGGTTCATGTAATTTAAAGAATAACTTTAATGTAAAGATTCTAATGTGATGATTATTAGAATATAAGTTATTAAAGTTATGGGGATTATTTTAGACTTATTAAATTAATTCTCTCACTTCTCACTTCATAGGGGTAATATAGTATTTTATTAAAGTTTTAAAATACTAGAAGAAAATAATGACAGTTGTTTCTGAAAAGCCATACAGTTTTTACGTTTCAAGATAACGTAAAGAAATGTGACTTTGACAGGAGAAGACTTTGTACTTGGTAATTCTATATCATCAAGAAGCCATTAAAGAAAAGTAAGAGAAGGGAAAATATTGATTAAGAGAACTTTGCAATGGATCCAGGTAAGTTCTTAAACTCTTCTAATGATATAATTGTGAGAATCATAATTCCTAAACGTTCCTCTTCTATAATAGAGTAGTTTCTTATATTGATTAGAAAATGGAAACTACATAAAATAATTTACATTGGTATCAGAGCCAGATTTAGAAATTTATGATTCTCCGTACAAGTATTTCCCAAATTATAAAACCCTAATTTAAAATTATGGAATTTAGGGTTTTTTGGTTAATTGGTTTTCACTGCACCATTTAGATTGCAATATGCATTATTTTAATAGCATATAAGATGCCATGTTTCGTTGTGCATCAACGTTTTACAGAAAGCCATGCATTGTGATTTTTAGTTGTCCTGTTAGAATGGTTTTAATGTTTTAATTTGAAAAGTGTGCACATGGCATGAGATTTAGAAAAGGCATTGAATTGAAAACCTTTTAACTGTTGCAGTGTGAATATGAAAGCTTTTACTTTGAAAGTGCATTGACTTACGTTGCATAATGGTTTGCTTTATGGTTTATTTGCTATTGTTAATTCTGCTTGGATAAAGTAAGATATGGATTGCACGTGAATAGGAAAGCAGCTTTATGTTTACATTGGATTTAGATGTGACTATGAACATTGTATTCAACTTTAGGAATTAATTGTATAGTAAATTTGTAATCACCAAAGTGATTAAATTTTACATTTTAATTAATTTTAAAGTAAAGTTGAATTATGGTAATTATTCATGAAATAAAGGATACCAATTATGAATATATTAATTGTTCATGGGTTTATTGAAAGTTATTGTTATAAGGCATATATGGATTACCCAAAGGTGAACCATTGCTTATAATGATATTAAAGTGAGACATACATTTGATATACTTAGTAAATATGTTTGCATATCCAAAGATAGCATACATGTAGACTTGAGTATGATTGATTGTCTATTAAAGTACATTTTTTTTTATCATCTTAATTGTATGATATATGTCAGTTTAAGCATCACCCAAAGGTGAACTTAAATGAATGACTCCTATGGTATTTTTCAGTTTAAGCATCACCCAAAGGTGAACTTAAATGCATGACTAGTGTAGTTATTTGTCTGAATCCATTAAATTTATCAAAGCATTAATGCGAGTGAGTTTATTCTTTTTCTATAGCTTCCATGAATATGTGTAGTCTGGGTAGTGATGTGATCAAGTTCAATGGCTTGAATTATGCTGATTGGTACGAACAAATCCAGTTTCAATTGGGTGTGTTCGATTTAGATCTAGCCATAGTTATGGATGAGATGCCCCCAGCCATTAATGAGACCAGTACAGCAGATGAAAAGACTCTTTATGAGGCTTGGCAAAGGTCTAATCGATTGTCTTTGAACTTGATGCGCATGACCATGGCAGAGAATGTGAAGCCATCTATGCCCAAGACCGAAAATGCAAAGGAATTTATAAGGATGATCAAGGAGTATTCACAGTTGGACATTATTGATAAGTCCATTGTGGGAACTCTCATGAGTGAGTTCACAACAAAAAAGTTTGATTGGTCACAACCCATTCATGATCATGTAACAAGGATGCCAAACATAGCTGCAAAGTTGAAGTCAATGGGAATGAAGGTGAATGAATCCTTTCTGGTACAATTTATTATGAACTCTCTTCCTCCTGAATTTGGCCAGTTCCAAGTGAATTATAACACTATTAAAGATAAATGGAACTTTCAAGAAATAAAAGCCATGTTAGTTCAAGAGGAAGGAAGGCTTAAGAAAGTGAAGGATCATTCAATTCATCTCATGACTCATGATGGTTCTAGCTCCAGCAAAGCTAATCCAGGAAAGAAGAACAAGAAGGACAAAGCCCCAATGAAAGTTAATGAGGGTAGAATCAAGAAGGACCTTAAATGCTTCTTTTGCAAGAAGGTGGGTCACTTCAAGAAAGATTGTCCAAAAAGGAAATCCTGGTTTGAAAAGAAAGGTACATTTTATGTTTCTGTAAGTTTTGAAACAAATATTGTTGAAGTGCCTAATAATACTTGGTGGTTAGATTCTGGAGCTACCACTCATGTTTCTAATATTATGCATGGATTTCTTTCAATCCAGCCCATAAAAGGAACTGAAAAGTATTTATATATGGGGAACAGAATGAAGGCACGAATAGAAGGAATAGGGACTTACAGATTGATTCTAGACACTGGTTATTGTCTAGATCTTGAAAAGTGTCTCTGTGTTCCCGGTTGTGCTAGAAACTTGATTTCTGTTGCAAAGTTGGATTGTTTAGGTTTTAATTTTAAGATTGAAAATGGTGTTTTTCATTTGTATAGACATACGTACTATTATGGTTCTGGTACTTTATGTGATGGATTATATCGTTTGAATCTTAATTTTAATTTTACTAATTCCCTGTTTAATGTTGAACATGTTTCTAGTAGTCAGTGCAATGTACATAATGAAAATTCTGCTTTCTTATGGCATCAAAGATTGGGTCATATATCCAAAGAAAGGATTATGAGGTTGGTGAAAAATGAAATCTTACCTCAATTGGATTTTGGTGACTGGGATGTATGTGTTGATTGTATTAAAGGTAAACAAACTAAACACATATCAAAGAATTCTGCCACAAGAAGTAATGAACTTCTTGAATTAATACACACAGATATTTGTGGTCCATTTGACATTCCATCTTGGAGTGGTGAAAAGTATTTTATCACCTTTATAGATGATTTTTCACGTTATTGTTATTTATATCTTTTGCATGAAAAGTCTCAATCAGTGGACATCCTAAAGGTGTTTATTGATGAGGTAGAAAGGCAATTAGATAGAAAAGTAAAGGTTGTGAGATCTGATAGAGGTGGTGAATTTTATGGAAAATCCACTGAAAGTGGACAATGCCCAGGTCCATTTGCAAAGTTTCTCGAAAGTCAGGGTATTTGTGCACAATACACAATGCCTGGTACACCACAACAAAATGGTGTAGCAGAAAGGCGAAATCGTACTCTCATGGATATGGTTAGGAGTATGTTGAGTCATAACAATGTTCCTAAATCTTTGTGGATGTATTCATTAAAGACTGTTGTCTATCTTCTTAACAGGGTTCCTAGTAAAGCAGTTCCTAAGACTCCTTTTGAACTATGGACTGGAAGGAAACCTAGTTTAAGACATCTTCATGTTTGGGGATGTCCGGCAGAAGTAAGGATATATAATCCACATGAAAAGAAGCTTGATGCAAGAACCATTAGTGGTTACTTCATCGGCTATCCTGAAAAGTCAAAAGGATATAGGTTCTATTGTCCTAACCATAGTACAAGAATAGTTGAGTCTGGTAATGCTAGGTTCATTGAGAATGGCCAGTTCAGTGGGAGTGATAAATCACGTATAGTGGACATTCAAGAGACTAACAGTAATGTTTCTACACATGTCTCTTCTCAAGTTGTTATCCCTCTTGTTGTATCACAGTCACACAACATGCAGAGACAACAAGTTGATGTTCCAATACCACAAAATGAACATATAGATAATGAACCAAGTGACAATGTACAAGTCATTAATGAGGAAATGGTAGAGGAACCACAAGAAGAAATATTAAGAAGGTCTGTAAGGCAAAAGAGACCAGCTATTTCAGATGACTATGTGGTTTACTCTATTGAACATGAATGTGACTTAAGCATTGATGAGGATCCAATCTCAGTTAAACAAGCCATGGAAAATGATAATTCTGAAAAGTGGTTCAATGCAATGAAAGAAGAGTTAAAGTCAATGGATGACAATCAAGTTTGGGATCTAGTAGAATTGCCTGAAAGTTATAAACAAGTGGGTTGTAAATGGGTCTTTAAGACCAAACGTGACTCAAAAGGCAATATTGAAAGATATAAGGCCAGACTTGTTGCCAAAGGTTTTACTCAAAAGGATGGCATTGATTACAAAGAGACCTTCTCTCCTGTTTCTAAAAAGGACTCTTTGAGAATTATTTTGGCTTTGGTGGCTCATTATGATTTAGAGCTTCACCAGATGGATGTAAAGACCGCCTTTCTAAATGGTGACTTAGAGGAAGAAATATATATGGATCAACCTGAAGGTTTTGTCTCCGCAGGAAAGGAAAATATGGTGTGTAAATTAAAGAAGTCAATATATGGACTAAAACAAGCTTCTAGACAATGGTATCTCAAGTTTAATGATACCATCACATCATATGGTTTTGTAGAAAACACTGTTGATCGGTGTATCTACATGAAGGTTAGTGGGAGCATGTTTGTAATTTTAGTCCTATATGTTGATGATATTCTGCTTGCTACTAATAATGTTGCCATGTTACATGATGTAAAGAAGTTTCTCTCTAATAACTTTGAAATGAAAGATATGGGTGAGGCATCCTATGTGATAGGAATAGAAATATTCCGTGATAGATCACAAGGATTGTTGGGATTGTCTCAAAAATCATATATTAACAAGGTATTAGAGAGATTCAGAATGGATAAATGCTCTGCTGGAATAGTTCCAATTCAGAAAGGCGATAAGTTTAGTCAAATGCAATGTCCTAAGAATGATTTGGAACGAAAGGCCATGGAGTCAATTCCTTACGCATCAGTGGTTGGGAGTTTGATGTATGCTCAAACTTGTACTCGGCCGGATATCATTTTTGCTGTTGGTATGTTGGGTCGATATCAAAGTAATCCTGGTATGGACCAATGGAAAGCTGCAAAGAAAGTTCTTAGGTACTTACAAGGCACCAAGAACTATATGCTCACCTACAGGAAGTCAGATCATCTTGAAGTGATTGGTTATCAGATTCAAACTATGCAGGATGTGTGGATTCAAGAAAATCCACATTTGGATATGTTTATCTATTGGCTGGAGGAGCAATTTCTTGGAAAAGTGCAAAGCAATCAGTTATTGCTACTTCCACCATGGAAGCTGAATCTGTAGCATGCTTTGAGGCTACTGTTCATGCTTTGTGGTTGCGGAATTTTGTCTCAAGGCTTGGTATTGTTGACAGTATTGCTAGACCATTAAGGATTTATTGTGACAATTCCACAACTGTTTTCTTCTCTAAGAATGATAAGTACTTGAAAGGTGCAAAACATATGGATTTGAAGTACTTATCGGTCAAAGAAGAAGTGCAGAAACGTGGTGTGTTAATTGAGCATATTGGTACAGATTTAATGATAGCGGATCCATTAACTAAAGGCTTACCACCCAAATCATTTATTGGTCATGTTGAAAGGATGGGTGTTATGGACAAGTCTTGTTATGAATGTAATCTGGTATATATACATTATTGCAATAATGCTCTCTTTGTTTAACACTTGTGAATTCAATTATAGTTATGTTTCTGTTCATTTATTTGTCATTCACAATTAAAAGTATGCATTATTGTTTAGTTTATGGAATGATAGGATGTATCTTTGAAAAGAAAATAAAGATACATATTATGGTATAATTAAAGTGAAATTGAGTTAGATGATTTGTGATACATGGAAGGAACCATGTTGTTGAATAGCTTGCAACCGCCATGATCCATCATCCAATTCAATTATTAAAGAGAGAGGACTTGATAATTCCAATGAATGTTGCGCACTTAAAGTTTAATATTGGATCTCAAGTCATCACATGAACCAAGTGGGAGAATGTTAAATTATATATTAATTTAATATTTGGTTCATGTAATTTAAAGAATAACTTTAATGTAAAGATTCTAATGTGATGATTATTAGAATATAAGTTATTAAAGTTATGGGGATTATTTTAGACTTATTAAATTAATTCCCTCACTTCTCACTTCATAAGGGTATTATAGTATTTTAATAAAGTTTTAAAATACTAGAAGAAAAGAATGACAGTTGCTTCTGAAAAGCCGTACAGTTTTTATGTTTCAAGATAACGTAAAGAAATGTGACTTTGACAGGAGAAGACTTTGTACTTGGTAATTCTATATCATCAAGAAGCCATTAAAGAAAAGCAAAGAGAAGGGAAAATATTGATTAAGAGAACTTTGCAATGGATCCAGGTAAGTTCTTAAACTCTTCTAATTTGCAATGGATCCAGGTAAGTTCTTAAACTCTTCTAATGATATAATTGTGAGAATCATAATTTCTAAACGTTCCTCTTCTATAATAGATTAGTTTCTTATATTGATTAGAAAATGGAAACTACATAAAATAATTTACAAATATGAGAGAATTAGGTATTATAGGATTATCTTGTTTTTTTTAAGATTAATGAATATGGTGTAAGTTGATTAAGAAAACTAAGTGAAATTTTCACTGGACATTACGATAACATGTTATCTAGATGTGAAGGTTCCTTTCACAAAGTTCAAGAGGAGAAGATGATGGATTGATTCAAAACAAAAAGGAAATGGAAGGTGCATAAACACATAGAAACTGAGAACAATTAAAGGAAAAAAAAAGCATAAAATGGAAAGAAGAAGAAATGGATTGGTGTGAGAAGCACGCCACTACAAGGCTAGGCTAGATGCTATGGCAACCATGAAGATGAGTGAATGTGTGCCGCCACTTGTTATGCAAGATAAGGCTTAAAAGTATTAACTCTTTAAGGAGGAAACTTTCACAAAAGTGTTTAATTATCCAAAATGTTCAACCACTAGAATATGATAATACATTAATATGTTGTAACATAAGATTTAACTTCAACTTGAAATGTGTATAAGGGTATGGGTGAGATAAAGTGAAAGGTTAAAACAAATTTGAATTCCAGAGTCATGAGATGAAATTAGGTGAAAAATGTAAACTCAGGTATAAGTTGAGATATTCAAAACCAACTTATTTTTCCTTCACCTTCAATCATCATTATCTTCCCTTTCTTTTCTTGTTTTTCTAATTTTTTTATTATTTTCTTTTCCCTTTCCTTTACAAAACAGAACATTCATTTCATATTTTATAGCTTTTATTGCACTTCCCTTAATCCACATTTTTAGCTCACACTTAATAGTACCAAACTAGTCAAACCTCCTCCACACTTAAGTTTCACATACTCCTTAACACAACGTAAGACATCTCACCCCTCAAGAATTGGGTATTTTCTTTGTTTTTCAAGTTTATAGCTTGTATTGAGCTAAAATCAACATAAAATGTATATTAGGCTCAAAGTTGTTCAATGAAATTAATAAGAAATGTCTCAATCATAACAAATTTTGCTTGTCTACGTAAGTTTACAAAACAAAAAAAAATTAAGTTAAATATTAGAGCATAAACAAAACATGAGCAAGTCACTCAAGAAAAATAGAAAAGACACATGTTCATCTTTTACCTTAAGGCTAAAAAACTCACAAGGTCTAAACTCTTTCACAAATGATTTAGTCAAGTAATTATTAAATCAACTCAATTACAAATCATAGAAACAATTCACTCATATAAGATATAAGTGTAGACAAAATGTTCAGTTTAGAACTCATATAGGAAGCATCGGTCTTAGTGACAACTAGGCCAATGCTACTACTTTAATTTTTTTTATTTTATTAGACTCAACCTTAGCAAGGGTTTAACTTACTTTAAATTAAAACATTATTTTGTTGTAGAATCGGTCTTAGAGACAACTAGGTCAACGCTATTAGCATCAATTTTCCGGTCGACTCTAATTTTCATAACTTCCATGATTTTCATGTCATATTGAATTGCAAAGTTGAAAAAGTCATTTTTTCATGGAAGAATATTTTTTTACTTTCTAAGTCTGTTTTTGACGGACTCTAATTTATTATTTTCTTGTAGTGTGTAATACACTATGTTACTATAAGAATAAAAAAATTACTTTTATCTTAAAACAATTATAGAGGAATATTATTAAAGTAAGGGCCATATAATTTTTTTACAATAGTTTAAAAATTAGTACGAAATCTTAAAAATGGTTTGACATAACGTACAAAAACATAAATTAAAACCTCTCGTAATCATCATATATGGGTGTACATAGGAGGTGGGTTTATAAAACGTTGAGATGATAGATGGTGGTAGACATTATGAATCCAACAACTCACTCACCTAAAATTCGTAATTGCATTAACACCGCCAACTACTATATATTTATATGGAATCTCACATTAGTGACGAGGCAGTCGCAATGGAAGTGCAGATAATTTTGTTGATGGTCCTGCTTCCCCTGCTTATGGTTAGGGCTAAGGTTCCGGCAATGATCGTGTTCGGTGACTCGTCGGTGGATGCTGGGAACAACAATTACATAGCAACAGTAGCTCGCAGCAACTTCCAACCTTACGGGCGAGACTTTGAGGGTGGGAAGCCTACTGGGAGATTCAGCAATGGCCGAATAACAACAGATTTCTTATCCCAAGCCTTTGGAATCAAACCCTATGTGCCCCCATACTTGGACCCTAATCACAATATTTCACACTTCGCCACCGGCGTCACCTTTGCTTCTGCTGCTACTGGCTACGATAATGCTACTTCAGATGTCTTGGTCAGTATTCATCTCTCATCATCATTATTCAACACTCATTTCTATTCTATATAATGTTCCATTTATTTTTACTAGATATTATAAGTATTTGTGTTTTTCTAATAAATAATTAAATGTTATTTATTAAATACTATACATCATACTGTTGTTACTTTTGTTTTCAAAAATTACAGTCAAAGTAATATATAGTTACATTTTAACCCTTGAATATAAAAATATGTTCTATAGAAAGTTAGGGAAGGAATTATAGAATATTATTTATACTCATGTCTATACTCATGTCACTGGTATTTATATATTTATTTATATATATAATACAAACCCAAACTAGTTATTATAATACGAGTAGGTGATTTATTGTTGTAGATAATAAATTAAATTGTTTCAAGGTTAGGGTTTTGTAATCGATGAACTAATTATTTTTAGTGTAAAAGGGTTAAAACATATTCAAAGTGTTTTATTATTAATATATCATTAATTTATCAATAAAAAATAAAATTGTTTCGGATATTGTCTCAACGTGTCATAATTATTTTGATGGTATGATAGTACTAAATTTTTTAAATTAGATACGAGAAGGACGATATAAGTATGTATATTCAGTTAGTTCTGTCTCGTCTCAATATTCATATTTGTCCTTGTTATATACCTTTAATTTGTTAAATAATTTAAAGCATTTATTTTTTTTATTTTTCTTTTTAATTATTTCACCTTTATTTAATTTTTTATTTGTTACTTTTATTTGATACTTATACCGTTACAATTTCTTTTGTTAATATTTGACATTCAAAGAAAAAAAAAAATGTTTGTATGGGTCGGACATTAAATACTTAACAATAAGATATTACTTTATTTTGATTTTGATTTTTTGTAATTTAGTATCCTTATTTGGATAGGATTGCGGTTACGAGTATACTCTTTCTTCTATGAATAAGGAGAATTGACAAAAATTTGGTAGCCATCAAGAGGAAATGAAGATAAATTTTTAGTTCAAACAGATATATGTTATGTTCAAATTCGTGTATATGTTGTCATCCTGAAAAACCAATATTACTCTATTACAATTAGTGTGCTTATAATTATGATTGTAGATAATTAAAAATGAATTATTAAATTTTAAATATAAATAAAATCATTCTTTTTATATAAAAATAATAATTTTTTTAAAAATAAAATTGTTTTGACAAATTGTTTTTGATAAATAACAACTTTTATTTTAGAAAAGTTGATTTATCAACGTATTGAAAGTAGTACTTTCTCCTTTCCAAAACAAGTGTCTTTAAATACGATACATTGATTCTTAATACTCAATCCATACAAATTTGGATAAAAAATAGTTAGAGTATTTCGACTACTCTTACATCTATTATAATGAAATGATGCTATATTGATAACTCTTAATTTTATGTAGTATTTGTTAAAATGGAAATTTCTAGGCAAGGTTAAATGAATTATTTTGGAAGGGAAGAATTAACTATATATTTGAAAGATCTGAAATGATGAAAACAAAAAGGAAAATAAAGAAAATAAAAAGCTATATTTCTTGTGATTTGAAGATAAAACTTTTTCATGAATGTATTGTATGGACTTTGAGTCTACTAAAGAGTAGACACGAGAAGGTAAATAATATATGAGAAAACAAATTCACAAATTCAATGTTAAAAATATAAGAGAATTTCAGTTAGATCATATGGTATATATTTTCAGTAAATCCTTTTCAGAAGAATCATTAATTATTATTGATTAAGATACTATAAGTTTGAGCTCTATGACGTGAAAATTATTCTTTTGCATTGAGATGAATTTGGTGAAAAATTCAAAGAGTTTGAAGTTTGGGTAAATATAGGTGATGACATATTTATTTGAATTTGGGGTTTCAGTCTGTGATACCATTGTGGAAGCAGTTGGAGTACTACAAAGGGTTCCAAAAGAAACTGAGAGTGTATCTTGGGGAAAGTAGGGCAAATGAGACCTTTGCGAAAGCATTGCACATAGTAAGTGTTGGAACAAATGACTTCCTAGAGAACTATTTTGCCATCCCTGGTAGGGCATCAGAATATACACCAATAGAGTATCAAAATTTTCTGGTGGGTATAGCTGAGAAGTTCATACACAAACTCTATGGTCTTGGTGCTAGAAAAATATCCTTGGGGGGTTTACCTCCCATGGGGTGCTTGCCGTTGGAGAGAACCACAAATTTTGTTGGGGGGAATGACTGTGTGCCCAGATACAACTCCATTGCATTGGAGTTCAATCAGAAACTCAGTAAGTTGACAACAACACTCAACAAAGATCTTCCTCAGATCAGATTGGTATTTTCCAATCCTTATGATATTTTCTTGCAAATTATTCAAAAGCCAGCTCACTATGGTAAGTTATAAGTTTGCTTTACAATTCTACATTTTCTTCAAAAAATTATTTACCTTTGTTATGCTTCATAATTGCTGCATTATACGTACATGTTAAACTAGTCCAAAGTCGACTCCGACTTTTGTAACAATCCCAAAAATAGAGGGTTTCTATAACAGATTCATACATTTAAGGTATTAAGCAAACATGACCATAAAAATGCATAAAACATACATAACAAATCCATATACATCGCTTAGTGCATAAACTACAACTACATAGTATGTTAAGTTTAACTTAACCCACAAAAAATGTCTGTAAAGTGAATTTTGCATCCATTTATAGCCGTATCACCAGATAATATGAGACTTCCAACACACTCCCCTAATGTCGAAGTTTATATATCTCGTGCATGGGACTAGATATTAATGAATTGTTTGATATATAACAGTCTGAAAGTGGATGGAATAATATGTCAAATAAACAACAAATTTCTCGATAGCGAGTGGCATAATAGGAAGAACAAATGACAAATTTCGATAGGATAGAGTCTAACTCATGGCTTTGATACATACATAATTTAAACATACATATATAATACAAATCAATATTTTAGACTCAATATCCAGATTTATGCATTGACTTAGAAACAAAAAACATTGCCTCTTAAAAAATATTTTAGTGGATTGTAGAAAAATCTCTGGCTCTGCTTGGCCTAATTAACAAACTGATCCAACTGCTCTTAACAGGGTAAGTTAACTTATTGTTTTGTCAGAACAGGGGTATAAGATGGCTTTGACCAACACATATCCCACCATAAAAAGCTCCTTCAATTCTCACCATTTAGACTACATTACTCTATGTGAGTTTGTAAATCTAATCGAGTATAGGAGGACTTTTGACCAACACATATCCCTAGTTAAAGCATAACACTTAACCAACAAGAATTTGCAATTATTCCTAAGAAGTACATAGCTCATATAAGTTTACAATTCGAAACATTCGCTTTTCATTCTATTGTCTCACTTCTGTATTCAATGGAATCACTTTTTCATTAAACATAATTTCCCAACAAGTTGCTTATAATCCAACCAAACATTCGCCCAAAGAAACTGGCAGACTCGCTCAGTGAGACTAGTTACTCACTCGGTGACTAAATGTCTTGCCTAGGATTCTAAGCACTAGGACGAAAATGCGGATTTATTGACCCCCATAGTAGACTCGCCCAACGAGGTCTCGTCCCCTAACTCTACCAAACTTGAGTTTGGCTTTCGCTCAGCGAGAGTCTACCTAGCCAGTGAGCAAGTTTCCCCTAACTCTCTAGTAAACCCAAATTTGATAGTAGCTTAGCAAGAAAGGCTCGTCCAACGAGTCTACTTAACACATACATATAAATCTACAATTCAGACAATGAAATTCACCCACATAAAACATGTTATGCTTCATCCAACACATTAGCAAACCAATTTCAATCCATTTCACAAAATTTTAGCCAAATATACCAAACACACAAATTACAAAGAAATTGCATCTCAACAATCAAGTTCTAGTCATAGCACCAAGAGTGAAAATACCTAAAAGGAGAAAAAATAAAACTTACTTTGTTCGTCTCTTTAATTAGATGAATGTGTAGAACTCTTCATCACAATCAATTTTACTGTCTTTAATCTTCAAAGGGTAAATATAGGAGTCAAGAATCCAGAGAGAGAATGAAGAGAAAGTTTATAAAGGAATTTTAACGAGATAGTAATTTTATAAAAGTGAACTTTAGTTATTAGAAATTTGTTTTATAATTTAAACCTTTTATTATTAAATTATAATTGTATTCTCTTTTTAAAACCATCGTTACTCTTGTACTCTTTACTAGGTTCTCACATCTTTACTTTATTTTTATTAAATATACTTTTTAATTCTAATATTATAAATATTGTTTCAATTCTATATCACTATTTTGAATAATCTAAATTTAGTTCTATAGCTTTTTAGTTTAATACATTTCAGTATTTAGAGGAATTTATCATTGTTTTATTTCAATTCTTTTATTTAATCTAATCCTAATATGTATTAAATGAAGTCAATGAAATTGTTCTATTAGATTAATCTTAATGTCCTTGGAATATGATGACTTGGTGTTCCTTCAACAAAAATAAATATTGGAACAACGTTTAAAAAAATTGAAAAACAAAATTGAAAAATAATTGTAAATATTATAATCTATGGTGTTTTAAAACGATTTCATATTGTCTTTTTTTAACTGATACTCAATGACAATAATGAATGACATTCATCAATCAAAGTTGAACAAGCTATAACGTCACATGACATTATGATTGCACAATTACCATGAATTTGACAAAATAAATTCTATTAATTCACTAAAAAATTATTAAACTAAAAACATTCAAAATATTAGAGCAAAATTGAAAACAATAACATAATATGAGAATTGAAAATTAAATTTTATCTTTTATTGCACTAAATTAGTCATTTATGAAAATGAAATGTTTAATTACCTTTTCTTTATCACGTTATTTCTTTATTTTGTTTATTTCGATCTCTTTATTAATAAAATATTCAATCAAATCTGTTAACCTTAGAAATAGAATAATGTGGTTATTTTTTTTGGGTTGAATCAAGTCAAGTCTACATCTGTGATTAAAAGTATAACGTGTGAATATGGGGTGATAATTTTCGATATCATTTTTTAAATCCTTATAGTATTATAAACATTATGCATAAAATGAAATTATTTGTATTATGTTCAGGGTTTCAGGTGGCCTCAATGTCATGTTGTGCAACTGGAATGTTTGAAATGGGATATTCATGCAGCAGAGGCAGTTCTTTCAGTTGCATAGATGCTTCCAGATATGTGTTTTGGGACTCATTCCATCCAACAGAGAAAACCAATGGTATCATTGCAAAGTACCTGGTCAAGAACTCACTAGCTCAATTTTTGCACTAAATATTAATTCTAAATTTTATTTATGTAATGTGTAATGCTATATTTAGTTGCCTTTGCTTCATGGACTTGTTGATTATTATCGAAATCATAATTGTTTAAAGGTGCTAATTCACCACATCCTACATCTTGAGAAAGTGAATATTTTATTTAGAAGATTTCTTTTTAAAAGAAAAAAAATTAACACCATCATGAACAAAGTAGAAGCTACAATTGTACCAATTAATCCACAAACATGCTCAGTCAATTGAATGTTGGATAAACCCAATTGGAATGTTGGATAATGGATTTTATATTTAATAGTTTATCAAAATAGAAAATCAAATAACTCATTTAATTAAGAAGTGTTTTTTAGAACATTTATAAATAGTAAAATATACTAAAACAAAATTAAACATATATAATATTCAGAATATTCAAAAACAAAATAATTAATCATCCATAACATCTAGATATAATTTATTTTCATATAATTTAAAAATGTTATAAAAAAATCACAATAAATATGTTATTACAAGAAAATATATGTTAATGTTTTTGTAGAAAATTGTGACTTGTTTTTTTCTTTGGGATCTATTCACTTAGTTGTGTAACAGATTACTTGCTGATAATTATTTTGTGGAATAATTTACATCAATGGTCTCTCAGATTTTGTGAACATATATATAAACACAATCCATTTATTTATAACAACCAGAATTTCAAACAAGTAAGGAAATTAGTATAATGTATAAAAGGGTTACTAGTAAAAAATTGCATTTAACTACGCATATTAGGCTATAGTTACAAGAAAAATGTAGCATGTAAAAAAGTAGTAGCATTTTCAAATTACGCTTCTTTTAGAAAATTGTACCCTATACTTTAGGCGGTCAGAACATACACTATTGAAAAAAGGGGAATCTACACTAGTGCAGATCTTGGTTTTTACCTCGTCTTATATGCCTCGGTTGGTCAGGAACCAAAGCATATAATTGCGCGGTGACATTTTTGCAATTCCAGACAACTTTTATGTCTCGGTTCAGCTAAAACTAGAAGCAAAAGAGTGTTATATGCTTTAGTTCGCCCAAAACCAGTGCCAAAGTTGGCTCACATGCTTCGGTTTCACAAACCCGAAGCCAAAAACGTGGTTGGATATTTCAAAACTGCCACTAGCTGTTACGTCTTTGGCCTCGGGTGGCATGAACCAGGGCCAAATAGAGCTATATGCCTCGATTATCAATTGAACTGAGGCCATATAGTTTAATTAGGTCACAAAATTCGCGAGCCCCCTTTCTCTTCTTCTTCCCGCGCCCCTTTGCAACAGTACTCTCTTCTCTCTCCGCTGCACCCATTGCCATCACACCCTCCGACCACCTTCGGCCACTACAACCATGTGAACGAACCCCCTTTGTGCTACACCTCCATTTTCTCTCTCGTATCTCTCTCGTCACTCTCTCGTCTTTCTCCCTGCCACCGTCGCTGCCACCACCCTCCTCCGTCGCTGCCACCACACTCCTCCGGCCACTGTCGCGGCGTCACCTCCGTTGGTGCTTCACCTTTGTTGGTGCTGCACCCCCATTTCGTGCACAACCATTTCGTGCACGGCTTTCGTGCACCTCCTTCTCGATTTTTCCGGCAACTGTCATACCGCCGTTCCTCCAACGTAAGTTTCTAACTCATTTTTGTTTTGTTTTCTATTTTGTATATATTAATTTTCAATATCGATTATTGCAAGTATTGATTTTCATTGGAATTGAAATTGTTTGGATTGTTTGTATATACTATGAGTTAGCCTTAGTTTCCCATTTAAGATTTAATACGAAAATTATGTATTGTCCCTGAATTTTCATTTTGAAGAAACTACATTTGTCAATTGTGTTTTGTATTGATCTTCGGGTGCATATTTGATTGTGGTTTATACTCACTTTCATTTCATGTATCATGAAGGCCAATGCGAAATGCTGGCAAAATTTCGTGAAATTTAAGATATGTATTTTAAAAGTAATATGTACCAATAAAATAGAGAAAGTGAATCTTCTTAAATAGCATAGGGTCACACCTTGATTACGACGTGAGCATTGATTCAAAGATTATTGAAATTGTTCACGCAATTTCGGTATGGATCGAGATTGGATTAATTTACCATGTATCAGCGTTGAGTATGAGAATGGAGTAGAATAATTTATAAAATTTGCGCAACGTTATAAGGGGAGAAGTGATGATGAGGTGAAGTTCAGATGCCCTTGTGTCAACTTTTTGATTGGGAGAAAATTGAATGCAACTCAAGTTAGGGAACATCTTATTTGTGATGGTTTCCTTAGAAGTTATACAATATGGACATGGCACGGCGAATTAATAGACATTCCAACTGTTTCTCGAACTAAACATGTTGTCTATTCCACCATGAAAGAGCGACGGCAAGAGCGATGTGAAAAGCGAGTAGAAGAAGACAATATGGAGGACATGATACGGGATGTTGGCGTAGAAGCTTTTGCACAAGTGCATGTGTATGAGACGATGTCTGCTAATGCGGAAACTCTGTTATATGTCGGTTCAACTAAGTTCACGCGATTATCAGCTGTTTTAAGACTTATGAATTTGAAAGCGACCAATGGTTGGATAGATAAAAGCTTCATTGAGATCCCACTTTACTTGCATTCCCAAGATGTCTTAGAGCTTGCACGGGGACAAGAGGAACTGAATATTACCATTATTCAATTATGAATGATGTAAGTCTTTCAATTATTATATATAGTTATTTGATATATTTATCTATTTACTTATATCAAATCAATTTTATGTTTAGGTATTTGTCTGGTGTCACTGAAACTCTGGGGTTGAATGATGTATATGGGTTTGATGACATCCAATCATATGTGACCGGATGCTTTCAATGCGGAAAAGAAATTATTTTGTCCCTTATATTGCTGGGTAAGTCATTCTTGTTAACTTATGAATATAACCTGTCATTTTAATGCATAACAATGAATTTATTTTTCTCTCAAACGTCATTGGCAATTACTTGTGGTTTCCCTAAGGGAGAACATTGTTGTGTGGTTTTGCTCTTTGCACCGCCCTCCCCCCAACCATCTTAGACAAGTGATAGATTGGTAAGAAACCTCAATCTCAATCTTATGAATATGACATGTTATATAAAAGTATCCTAACTTATTCCCTTTATCATAGTTCAATTATTGGGCATAACATGTTGTTAAGGAGATCAACGGCTAAGGCAAAATGTCTTGCATGGTGTTCCCTCTAGGTTTGATATTTCTATCCATATATTTAGAAAAGTTTGATTTGAATTTCTTCTTTAATTAATTTTAATGTTGTTGATATAATGTAGTGTAATAGACAAACCAACTCATATGAGTGCGGTTACTATATAATGCAATGGATGACAATAATTGTGCATGCTCATATTACAACTAATTGGGAAACGGTAATATATATTTGAATTAAAGCAATTACTTTGCAATATACTAAAGTTTAGTATACTAAAGTTGTCTTTCTATATATTAACTTTCAATTATCTTTTAAATGTTTTTGGATTGTGGATGTTTTAAAATATTTTGTTATGGTTTGTGCTGCTCCGTGAAAATAATATCCAGGTTTAAATGTGGGAATCACAATAAAATAAAAAATTTATTTAAAAAAAAATAGTAGAATAGGTCTCGGTTGTTACGAAGACCGAAGCAAAAAGAGACTATATGGCCTCGGTTCTTACCATAACCAAGGCCAAAGACTCTGCGAAAATTTTAATTAAAAAAAATATTTTTAACCTATGGCTTCGATTCTCGCTAACCCGAGGCAGAAAAGAAAACCTATGGCTCCGGTTTGTTTACAACTGAGTCATGAAAGTGACTCTATGGCCTCTAGTAACAACTGAAGCCAAAAGGCACCTCCTTTTGGTCTCGAACCAATATGCCTCGGTTTCAAAGCCGAGATAAAATGAGGAAAATAATCGAGGCAAAAAGCCCTTACTGCACTGGTTCTATAACAACTTATCATGATAGGTATAAGCCATTTATCATAATAAATTGATCAGTGACATTTTTGTAATAAAAGTAACAGTTATTATTACTGGTAAAAGGGATATGTCATAGTAAGTGAAAAGAGAAAACTTATTATGACTGGAATAGTAGACCTATCATAGTAACAGGGTGTGGTGACAAAATTGAAATTATGTTAAAAATATATTATGATAGATTTTGCGAGACATGTCATAGTATCTCTAAATCTCTAATTTTTCCTTCATTTCTCTTTCTCTTCTCTCATCTTTTTTCAAACTGTCCATGTTGTCTTTGTTTCGCGTTGCCTACTGATGAGTGCGTATTTTTGCCCTCATTTAATGTTTAATTCTGGGTATTTAATTGAATTTGTGTGCTTAAAGAGTGATTTAATTGATAATTCTGATAATTAGGTTGTTTGAGCTTGTGTGATAAAAA
>Ga0214543_1003969_pt1 | contig 28382 bp, 9 predicted proteins | sample CNSS2metaG_FD_160094 | JGI IMG/M metagenome (GOLD analysis project Ga0214543, IMG submission 160094) | Root nodule microbial communities from cowpea collected in UCLA plant growth center, Los Angeles, California, USA - CNSS2 | ecosystem: Host-associated > Plants > Roots > Nodule | place: USA... | reverse complement strand
ATATATATATATATATATATATATATATATATATATATATATATATCAATCATAAGTCTGTGTGAAAAATAAATGTTATAATTTCTTTAATAAAATTTACTTTAAATACATTATCATAGATTCTCTTACTAGTTAATTTATGTAGATACAAATGATAAAGTAGAAAGTTTAAGAGATCAGTAAGTTGCAGGAAAAAAAAATGCACATTATTGAATAAAATTGATCTGACTATTAGATATTTATACAGAATAAATAAAAATAAAGTAATAACAGTCCATTTTTAACATATTTCATAATTATTCTGAAATAGATAATTTTAAATAAATCAAAATTTTATAACAATAATGTAAAATCTAACAGTTGAGAGTAGTAGATTGCCCGTACCGGCCGCGCATCATGCCCTTCTATTTTAGGACACTTATGCATTATACTTAAACTTCATAAAACATGGAGTAACAGAACTGATTTTTTAAATTCAGAAGTTCAAAATCTCAATATTTAATTTATCACTAAATAAGATATTTACATAGATAATGATATAAAAATGTTAACTGGTATATTGTTTACGGTTAATATTTATTTTACTATTTTATGATTATATTTAATATTTTAACATTGATGGATAGTTTATTTACTTAAATTTTATTATCTTTTTAGTTTTTCTAAAATTGAGATGTGATATTTCTCTATTAGATGGATTGATTGAGTTGTAACATATTTGAAATTATTAGGTTTGGTAAGGTGTGGTCTATGAAGACATTTCAACGACTTCAAGTATTAAATGTTCTGTATATTGTGATTGTCATTTACAAATATTGTATTCAGTGAACTTTTATTTGTATGGACTTTGAGAATAAACTTATATTTGATCTTATTGTATTTGTCATTTGACGTGATTATGAATTTAAATATTTGTTAATGTCTAATTGACATATTAATTACATGACTTAAATTCTGGTACATTATTTGTCTTTTGATAATCAACTATACTAGTTTGAGATGTGTTTGAACTACGTCTTTTTAAGTTATTTGTACATTGGCTCTTTATACTCGGGAAGGTATATGTGACCAAAAAAAAAATTAAAAGAAAAAATAATTTCTTTGTTGACATGTTGGATTCATTAGTACTCCTCTCATTGTGTGGGTGCTAAGTGTTTGGAACGATAAAAATTATCTAGCTTGGGAGAGGTTGTGATTTTCATTGCACTTACAAATATGGAGTAAGAATCACTCCTAGAGTTTTGTCTAAATGTTTTTCATTTATAATATTTAAAGAGTTTTTTCTAGCGGTGTTGTCATCCTTTCAAATAGGTAAGAATGTTTCTTTTTCAACTTACAAGAGTGTATCATGTTCTAAAGATTTTCTGTGGTCAAAAAGTTATGTGAAATATATGATAAATATATATATATATATATATATATATATATATATATATATATATATATGCAAAGTTATGGGAGTATAGGTTGAACGTTGATAGCAAGAAGATTGAGATAAAAGAAGATGAATAAATCAACAAAACAATGCTCAAATACTAATTTTTTTGTGCAACCCAGTTATATGATTCTCTTTAAAGGGGTTGTGCACTTAATTTTAAATTAAAATTCAATTCAAATAATAAATAGCAACGTAATATATCAAATTATAAAAAAATAAAAAATAATAATATAATGATGAAGTAAGGTTGCAAAGAATTATGGAGACACAATAGTAAAATAGCACAATAAAATTCAATAAAGAATTCAAATTATTCCGTATCAGAAAGAACCTAAACATCAATATCGGTGACATAAAAAAGAGATGAATTTCATGATGTTAATAATATTAAAACAAAAAAATTATGCAAAATACTTTTGTTGATGGTTCATTTATTAGAGTAAATAACAAATTTAATTCTCCTAGTATGTGACATTGTCATTTTATTCCATAAAGATAATATAATTACAAAAAAAAAAAAAATCTTTGAATGTGAAAAAAGTTACAAATTTTATCTTGATGGTAAAAGAAGTCTAATAAAATAAATACCTAGGACTACATGACACATTAAACAATTGAATATATATGAATAACTAGTGATGGTCTAAAGAGAAAATTGTTTTTCATTTTACGTTTCCAAAAATTAATATGTCACAATATATTTATTTTCAATTTAGTCCATGAACTTAATTACTTATTATTCTTTTAATCTTTGAAGGTACTTTTTAATTTTTAATTAAGTGCTACATTGTACACAAACTATTAGCAAAATTTTCATCTTTTTATTTCTAATATTTTGTTACCATATCTTTTATATTCTATATTGACTGTCATATTAGTGTAGTTTTGGGTTTAATTAATAATTACAACTATATGTAATCAATTATAATTTAGTTTCATAGTTGTATCAAATACATATCATCAAATACATATCATGCAAATGTTTTAGTTGCACATGTAACATATAACTTTACGATCTCATCCGTAATAAGATTTTCTAATTTTAATTTTTGTTGAATATAATGTATTCATTTCATAAGAATATCAAACAATATCACGTCTTTCACCTTCATCTCCGTTATTTAGTTAAAAAAAAAAAAAAAAAAAAATGATAAAAAAAAAAAAAAACCATGATGTAAAATAGCAACTCAATGTACTTCAGGTTACAGCTTAACACATTTTGAGATTGTAAGTTTTAAAATATAATTGCTGAACTTGATATAAAGATGAATAATAAATTATGTGAAAGAAAGATAAAAAGTACGAGAAAAATAAAAACAAAGGTTGATGATTTTGTGCAAGGGATGCAGTAAGTCTTGACATTTAACTCTATCGCCATGCATGCAAAGATAGCTTATGCACAAGTAGGCAGATAAATGACTTTAAGTCTGTTCAACAATATTTAAATTGAATTAAATTACTTCCAGTGAATTGAACTATATAAAAAAAATTGCATTGAATTATAAATTGATTTAATTTTAAAAATACAATTGTTCATATGTATGACTCTCTAATCATTTAGTCTGTTGGTAATAATTCAAACAATTCAAAAAATAATTTCATTTAATTGATTAAAATCATAATATAGTTTAGCTCAATTCGTTAAATCATTACATAACATAATTAAAAAAATAATTTTTTGATTACTAAATTTTGACAACTTTCTTTTATAATTTTAGGTGTATCTTCTAAATGATTTTTTATTTTTTTTTTTCATTTTCTCAATTTCAATATTTCAAAATCACTTGAAAGATGTCACCTTATATTGTAAAAAAAAATTATCAAAATTTAGTAGTCAAAATATGATTGTCCATATAATCAAGTTCCTTTCTTTTTGTACATCTATTTTTTTTTTCTATTTACGTATTAATGAATCGTTTGTGTTTAGGATTCACGTAATGTGTCATCTATTTATAAAACAAAGTAAAATAAGTTTTATACAACAAAAGGATACACGAATGTGTCAGCAGCTTTAAAACTTGTATTAATATCATATTGGATGATGTTATTTACACAGAAAATCCCAGTATTATTTTTAATCTTGTGGAGTAGTTCAATCATATCTCATTCTTTTTTCTAAAACAACAAAGTGATGTTGCTTAAGGTATAATTTATAACATGATTAGTTTTCCTTTCTCACAGTTGTAGTGAGTTACAACCACGACAACCAAAACAAAATACTTTAAAATTTCAACTTCTTTTCCAACTAATCAATTTATGGACTTTTTTTATGCATCATTATGTAAGGCAAGCTGACATAATTATTTTTTTTCCGACTAAGATATTTTTCTAGCTTTTTTAGTGCATATTGGATAAAATATAAGTTTAATTAATTACTCAATATTTGAGACCCCATAAAAGAATATTAATGTGTTACATTAATAATTCAAGATCAGTTTATCCTTACATTATTAAATTATTGTGTTCACTTATTTAGTCAACAACTCCGTTTTAAAAACATCATCAAACGGCAGCTGAGAATTATTACAATAAGAAACCTAACTCTATAATAAAAGGCTGTTATAACAAAACCAAGCAACCATAACACCATTATTTAACACTGTTGTAATATATGTCTGTCTTCAACATTTTGAAAGTTTATTACAGGATTAATTTGTTTTTAAATACATGTTTGTAAAGTTGTGTGCTTTATCAAATGATAAGACTATTTTATTTAATAAGGTTGTCGAATAAAAAATTACAAGATAATTACAAAAAATTGTACTTTTTTATATAATGATATAAATATACTAACACTACTTAAATAAAGAAGGAATTATTAGTTACATTTTTCACATTAGAGTTAGAAAACATCCTTCTCTATTCCTCCGTGTGTACATAAATATTTTGTTTGACAAATGTACTTTCTTTAATATATTTTTAAGATCAGTAGAAGTGAGCTTGTATAATTTCAATAATAAAATTCTAAACAAATCAAACTGCACTAGATAACATTTGATTTTGTTTTAATTATTGGGTTTTTTCTTTTATATGGTTTCCTAGTTTTTGTTATGATATATTACAGAATATTTATATCTTTTTACTCCTGACTACTTTTTATCGGAAAACTTAATTAATTCACCTTTGTGAAACCAGTGATTCTTTGGCAAGTAGAGAACATAATTGTTTGTGTTATTAATGAAATTAAAACGTACAGAAAATACCAACACTTAGACATTAAAATGTTAAGAGAACTAGAATAATACAGACGGAAATCAAAAACAAAAGAACAAAAAGTTAGCATGCTAAAATATTAAGTTTGCTTTGGCATCTTAATATAAATTAAATACTTGGAATTAATTACAAAACATTTGGAAATTTTAGCATCTTTCCGAGAAAAATTCATCACTCTGTCCTTTCCCTCCCAAAATGTATGTATGTATTGAACAGTTATGCAACAGCTGCAAAACTCAACCAAAGTATCTACCACAGCTATTCTAACTAGGGAGACATTTATTTAACTTACAACATGAAACCATTATATTTCGTATCTAATAGAAACCAGACGTCATAGCCAGATATTCCTACGGTTGAACAAGGATAATGACTCAATTTCAAGTATTCTTTTATTTCTCAAACAGTCATGGATGAGTTCATTTCATTGAGTATACGGCAGTATCTATTATGGTCTGAGGTGTTTTTGAAGCCAGGAAGAAAATCTGTAAAGAACCTTAGAACCGCAGCAAGGTGTTGAGAGTCGTTGGAAACAAATGCTGCTTCTAAGAACAATGATGGCCGGATGGTATCCACCTGAAAATAATTCTTAAAACTAGTCAGCTTTAGTCTTTTGAAAATTAAGCAAAATCATAAACACAAACATTGTCATACTTGTTTCCTTATTATATGTTCAATCACAACATTACCATACAAGTAGTTTGATATTAGATTTTGTACATCAGCTGGAACCGGAAACTAACCATTTACTATTATGGAAATAAGCATAATAATTGCAAGATATATCAATAACTTAAAAACTAAGTAGTCTCTCATTAGTGAAAGCTCACAAAACAAAATTTGAACTGTTAAAGCAGGCAGTCTGGCCTAACGAACCAAGGTATCAAGGCATAAAAAGTGACGGGTCAGTCCAATCCAAATCGATAGATCATTCTAACTCATCTAAAGATAAAATTTAAATCCAAAATAAAAATGTACTTTTAAAATTTTCGTCATTTAATTAAACTAATTTTAATTTTTGGAATAGATAATTTGATATATAAATTATAATATGTATATGTCCTAATAAAACAATATTACTTTTAATTTTTCTAAATATAATTACTATTTTAAAAAACGAGCTGACAATAGCTTATAGGTTAACTAGGTCCAAAAAGCCCATATGGACTAAGGGCTAAATACTCGGGGAAAAAATAACTTAGTAATTCACTCTGTTCTGCGGATGTTTTGTATCTATCAGGAACGCTATCTCCCTAACCATACCAACAACTTCAACACTCTGTCTATGACCATAAAAAGTTGGTCCGCGAGGTTTCAATGAAATCAATAACAATATCTGTACGCGATACCATCTTATAGAAATATAATCCATCCCAAAGAAATTGACGTGGTTCAATCACGTCAACACAGTATTTAAATTGACGAGAAAGTAGGTGAAAAAAAATCATTTTTTAGAATTTAAATTTGTCTTCATTTTCTTTTCACTTTCTCTCTAACAAACAAATCAAAAGGCACTCCTTTCCGTAGTTTCTTTCTCCTCTATTTTTTCTTCCTCCAACTTTGTTGGAATTCAAGACGAGTTAGAAGTTTTACATTGAGCAAAAATAGTAAGACGACTAATATATACATAGAAGGATCCATAAACCTAATGTCATAAGATTTTAGGTTGAAAGTGGTTTCTTAATCTCTTATATGGGTCTGTTCATGATCCATTGGTATCAAATCTCCCCTTAGAAAAATCTCACAATTGTATCAGAGCCAATGATTTATAACCTAATGACGACTTGGACAAGTATAGTATAAAGTAAGTAAAGAATCCTAAAATAAGGTTCCTTGTATCGAAAGTCTTCCATTTTAGGAGGCATGTCCCATTTTAGAATGTGGACAAAAGGGCATTTAGTAGGAAACGAAATCAGGTCTATAGAGGAGATGTGGTCTTATTGGTTTATATTCAGGATCTTTATCAAGATAACATCCTTTGCGCGGGTATCATGTGTGTCTGCTCAGGGTGAAGCACTAGGTGAAGATTACAACTGGAGGCACCTAAACCCTACCGTTAGTGGATTTTGAAAACAGTATAACACCTATACTTTATTTTCAGCGAAGGAATATCTATCTCCAGATGTTGGGAAATAATAACCTATCATACAGGGATAGCTGTTTTCTATAGCAAAAATGCATACAAGAATCAAAACGGCAACACGAGAGTCCCCAGTTTTCCATTATCTCCCGGATGTCTTCGTTATTTAAAATATTATATAATGACTACTTCCTATACCAGGAGTCAGCACAGTAAGAAGTTACCCTGTTTTTCCGTGCATATCTCAAGGCTTCAAGGTAGTATCCATCCTGCACAAGCAGCAAAACATAATCATGATGTAAACCTAATTGTCTCAGCATATCAAGACCAAGCTTCCTAGTTTGAGCATTCTGGCGACCAGACTCTAGGAGTTGCAGTGCGACTTCCTTAGATGGCTCCAGAATCTGCAACAGAAAGAGACACGTCTTAGAATCAAACAAATCATAATGAACAAAAAAAGGCTTCCAACCTTTACACTTATACAGAATTTTCCGACCTTGTTTAAGACAAACAACCCGAGCTCTGCATAACGTTCATTGCGAGCCAGAAGCTGAATAATTAATACATACACATTTGGGAGTACACGTATCTTTTCTGAATTTGCACTGTAACAAAAATAAAGAGTGAAGATTTAAAGTAGTGGAGGCAAAATTTTCTAGATCCAGAAAAATATAGCATAAAAATCACCCGAATGTACACCTTTTAAAGTGGACACCTGGTCCTATACAACTGACCTAGTATATGTTTACATAACATCCTAAATCAAGTCCATGGCTGGCTAATGGCAATTGTGAGTTTTCAGATTTTTCTGGACTTGCCTTATTTACTTACAAATTATGATAATATGACAGTGGACCAACAAAACTCCATTAGAATCTAGAGCAAATCTATCAATACCTTCAGAGTTTTCAAAACAACTTCTCAATTCTTGTAACTATGAGCATTTAATGTTTATTATCTTTCAGATAGTTCGATATCTGTTTAGCATAATTCAATATTCCTCTAGAAGTTGTGATGTAAGAAGTATTCTCTTCAAAACAGTAGTTGTTATTCATTATTTTAGTAATAATTCTTGTTAAACAAATCAATCTGCAAAGCAGAAAAGATACTTCAGCACATTGAGAAAATTCCCTTTCTCATTTTTCTCATACTAACTCAATAACAATAGCATACCTGTGAAGGAACTCAATAATGATAGCAACCAAGTAAGAAGGGTCTCCGACCATCTCTTCATCAACAGGAGAAAAGACAAAGCTGTACATCTCATCTGGTGAAATTGCCGCAGAAGTAAGTTGGGATTCCTCTTGCCCAGATTGAAGAGATGATTGCATATCATAAGCACTGTGGGCATCCTTTGAATTGTGTTTTGGATTTGTAGACTGAGACTCATTATCAGAATCCATACTTGAAACAGCCGAAGCTTTATTAAGAGATCCACTGTCGACTCTTTCCATAGACTCATGAATGATTGATTTTCCAATTAAATCTCTTTCGATAGCAGATACCTCAGCACCAGAATTTTGATCAACAGAAGTTGATGCCTTTTCTGGTTTCACTCCCTTGAGATAGTTACCAGTTTTAATTGAATGGGAGTATGAGCTGACTAGTACATTTACAGCCTTGGCAACCACAGGCACAGGCCTGTGCTCTAGAATGAGTGTACGTGTAATACCCAAGCACAATTGTTTAGCCTGAAAACCATAGACGAGGGGACATTTTGTGCAAAAATTAATTATTTCAAACTTTCAAACAGACAAGTATGGACATTTTGTCTAGCATGAAAATTACAAGATGCTTCCAATTCCCAATCAAAAAGTTTAGAATAATTATATTTAACAGTCCTGAATACAGCTATGTAACACTTTACTTCCATAATTGGAAATCAGAATAAATTTTCTTGACAACTAAAATAAAAATAATTCTTTACATAGGGTAGATGATACCTATCCACTGTTAAATGTCCATTCAATGCACTTTAGTTCTCATGTTGTACAGAGGGATACTAATAAGGTGCAAAGGTTCCCTAACTAAATGACTTGAGCAAAAAAGCATGAAGTCACAGCTAACTTTATTTCAAGGACTCAAATTTGATAAACCGCTAGCAAACCATTTAAATTAGTAAACAAAAAATTAAAAATAATGGATGAGTTTATTTCATTTATTATGCTAAAGCTGGGATGCAAAAAAAAAACTAATGCATAAATCTGTGCCAAAGGACAACTGAGAGTGGCAAGTGATATGAGAAAACTTTATTGTACAAACTAGGTCAAAACCAAGGTGTGTGAAAAAAAATAAAAACATGACCTTTTTTAGCTTAGTACCTTCCATTCTTAGTGTAACATCTAGAAGTGAGAGGTTATCATGCAGCGGGGTAATAAAACTTGCCAAATTTGAAAAACTAAGTTTATTTTAGGACTCAATCAACACTTAACGAATTAACTAACTACTGGGACTGTAATGACAGCTCCAACAAATAAAGTTTTCAATACACATTTGTGGGCACAATTCCAGTTACAAACTAATTAAAGGAAAACTGTCTTGTGGATTGAATTAAAAAGAAATAACCAATAGAAACTGCTTCATTATTGCACCCACAAGAATAAACCAATTAGATGCATTTTATGACTAGGCCGGGAGAAAGATACCTTGTTAGCTTCCAACCTCCGCCGCTGCAGGAACTCTAATACAGATGGGACCTCTGAGCTACTGGCAGAAATTGCCTGCAAGATAAATTATTCATGAAAAAAATGCACCTTAATTCAGTATTGAAATATATACAGATAACTGACCTCTATGTCTAAATTAAACTTCCATAATAACTTATTGGCCACATCGCATACAAGGTCAGGCACTAGGAAAGTCCATGCATTGGAGTATGTAACTGCTCCATGATTACTCAAAACATTACTGTCAGAACTCTCACTGTCTCTGCCACTAGATTGAGATGAAGTACTGGATCTGGGGAATCCCCTAAATAATAAAGGAAGTGGTGCAGATATTGGTGCTCGTGAATCTGCAAAGAGATCATAAAGTATAACAACCTTTGCATCAACTTGATGAATAAGAAGTACATTGTCGACCACACTCACGGCAATCCTGTTGGAATAAATTGGAAAAGAGCCCTGCATATACCATTGACATGAGTCTAATTTTTTCAAGTCCATAGTTCAATGGCGAATTACATAAATACTACTTTCATACAAGCTCTAGGATAAAATTACATACCCCAGATGGTCAGATCATATCTTATCTGTGTAACTAGTTAAAATGCCTTTAATTTATTACTATATGGCAAGTGTTTAACATAGTTATAATTGTCTTAGATTAGAGAGTAAATTAGTATACATGATTGTATTCCTGTATAGATGTGTTGACCATAGAAAATTGAAAGAAAATCAATGTGTATTATGTCATATGCTGTGAGATATTTGTGTGGTAACCTTTCTCCTTAAAATCTTTGAAAATTCAATCTTTGTTTTTTTTTTTTTTATATTGATTGTAGGACTACTTGGAGAGGCTAAATGAGGAAGAATCGAAGAGATTTTCAGCTCATTTTGGAGCATGAAAACATGACCATTGGAAGGAGATTGTTGATATTTCCTTGCTGTCTACTGTGTCAAAATGCCTACAAGTTTGTTTAAACATCCAGAACCATGTAACTATATAGACCTGTGCACGTTTAAACTTTAAACATCCAAAGTTGCTTCTAAACGTACTGAGCTTGTCAAGACTGACAAATAGTTTATCCTAATTTAGAAGATAAACTTTTATTGATTGAAAAACATTTTGTAACGCACGGAACACCTACTGGAGAAATTACGAATATATCTCATCAAATTGGTTATAGAGATCACTTTTTCCTCATTTTCTCTCTCTAGGTTTTATTCCTTTTTCCATGTATCACTAAATCCCTAGGTTGGGGGACAGGAGTCATTATTCAATTATTGTGTGATTTGATCTCAATTTTCATTTCTACCCTCCAATTGAGCGAATTGCTTTGAACTTGATGCAATTATTGGCAATCCACCTAGAAATTAAAATTAAATTCAATCTTTCAATGGAAAAAAGATTATTGAGTTGGATGGGGAATTTCACCAAGCTGTTTGAGCCTACAAATAGGACTTGATAAACTATGAGATCTTCAAAAATACAAACTAATGTTTAATTCTAGCTTCTGTTGAGATTTGGGAATACCTAAAGAAATAGGGTTTTGGTTAGCACAAAGGGTTAAATTTCAAGGAAATTAATTTACCTAAAGTAGCAAATTTGGGCCTGAATAGGTTGATAATTCATTGGATCGAAAGCTGAATTTAATTACTCGAGAGGAATCTAACCCTAGCTGCAGTTCATCATTGTTACATCAATTTTAATCTTCGGACTAGTGCTTTGTGCTCTGCTTTTGCACTCTTTGTTCTGTTTTATTTTCGGAATCACTCAATGTAATCCATCTTTATTCAGTATTTGAATCTAATCCATGTGGGAACGACCACTTTATTACTTGATTCAACTTGGTTAGAAAATATTTCCAGATTGTTATGCAAACAAGAATTATGAGTGAACTGAAATAGTAAAGCATTCAGAATTTGAGAAAAACCAACCTGCTGTATTACTGCATCACGATATAGCCGATAAGAATGAAGCAGCATAGCAACTCTATCAACTTGTAAGCAGTATATCCTACCATAACTGTTGTTGATTGTTAAAGACATAAATCGTTAAATAGGAAGCTTTGCTAATTATAAAGGTATAAGTTGGATGAAGTAAATAACTGATACATACACAGTAACAATAAAGACATCTTCAGCTGCTAAAACAGGCTTACTATTTGCCTCAGATTTGGCCATAGCCATCTCAAATCTTGGCAAACGAACAATATCTGCAGATGAAATCTAAGAAAGGCATTGCTGTATTAGCCAAAAAGAAATAGCACAGGAGCTGTATCAGTTGACATTCTAAATTAATACTCATTACTCATGATGAGTCACAACAAGCACCATTACATTGACACATGCCACTCTTTTCTAAAAAAACAATGATATCTAGCCTTATTTTGAAAAAAATAAATAAAAAAAATACTATTCTTCATGGTAAATATCTTCCTGATCTAACAATTACAAGAAAAAGAAGCAAGCAATACAAACTCTCACCTGAAAGCCATGGAATGTCTTGCACTGCATGCCAGAAGCAAGAAGAACCAAGCGACTTTCATGGGTGTAAACATACCAACTGACATTCAGTTTCTTTGTTTGCACCAGTTGCAGTGATTTTGACTCTGAATTATAAGCATACAAGTCTAGACCACTGTTTAGGAAGTTTTTAAGTCAGTATATACATAAAAAAATGAAAACAAAAACATAAAGGAAAGAGAAATATTGATAAAAGAATACTTGGAAAATTACATAGAAAAGCTAGTCATTGTTGGAAAGCCCGAGGACATTTAAACCCCAGACTAGAATCTCATAATTATAATGTGGGTCTCAAGTCACATTCCAGAAAATTGGATCATAACATCCTACGACACTGAGTCTTATTGCCTAAGTGGGTTGCTGTGCACCAGCCCTCTACCTAGTCTCTGACAAACACTGCAACGGCAGCATCACCAACTCACATCATTTGTTTGCAGCTAAGAGACATGGCGAAAAGCTTCGATATGATTAATAATAACAGGGGGTGATTTAGTCTAAAAAAATAGTTATGTTTAGCAGGTGTAAGGACTTGTAGATCCCACATTAGAATCTCACAATTCAAATGTAGACTCACCAACTGCAGCATGTGCTCTAAGATTTTCTTCTTTCTGGTAGCCACTGTGTTTCTTTTAACATTTTTTGCTATGTAGACTCACCAACCATTGTCATGTTCTCTAACTGTTTTTTACTTTGCAGCAATCGCCATGTCAGGCAGTCATCATGCCCTTTGACCATTTTTAACCATTTTTAACTAGCTTGACTCGTATGTTGCAGTTTGAGAGGGAGTGCTAAAGATATGATTTTAGATGACAAAACATATTGAAGATTGATTGTTGTTGCTTTGACAAAGAGAAAGTCATGCTTGGAGAATATCTAATAGCTTTGTAATTCATTATTAACTTCTTCAACTTCGGCAACCAACTAACTATATGTTGACTAAGTCTCTAAGGCGGTCTTATGTTGATAACATTTGTAGCAAGTTTGTCTCATTTGATACATATGCTCCAACTTGAGGTGGAGTATTAGAGATATAAGTTGATTATGTTAAAGATATGATTTAATTACACTAAATAGGGAGATATGATTTGATAGGAAAATATCTTATTAAATATTTCTCATTATTAGATATTGATTTTGTTCCTTATTATTATATCTCTTCTTCACTATAAATAAGAACACTTATGTGTGTATCCAACTCACAGAATTCATTATATTCCTTCTTTGTTTCTCAATTCTAAATATGGTACCAACGTGGTACCATCCTCCATGATCTGTTTTGTCACTAATCCTTTCAACAACTTCCTTTCAGCATTAATACATTGCTCAGCTAACATGTTAGCAGGTTACAGACATCTGAAGGGTAGGGCAACCAAATCATAACGATCTGAAATATGACAGAATAAATAATTCACTAAAACTAAAATAATTCAAGTCTCTTATTCCATTCAGTAATTCAAATACGTTTACAAAAATGCTTGGTCCAATGAAGCTTCTCACAAACCTCAAAAAATCCAAATAGATTAATTATCCTCTAAATTTTCAAGATATTGTAGGACTGCAAATCTCTGGCTAGGAAGGAAGCACTGTTATTAGCATTTGTTGGGTTTCTTCTTAATTTAACAATCAGAATATGTAAAAAGTAGATGTATATCAGATCAACAAACAATAGATGAATAAATAAGCTAACCATACCTTGTCTTAACAAGAACGATATCACACTGGTGACTATCTGTCCAAAAAAACCCAAGTATACTTTCTGATTCTGGCCTGCACTTATGGCTAAAAGTACCCCCAGTCTCTCTATCCCAAAACTGCATCTCATGGTTTGATCGCTGGACTGCTATTACCTTTGTGTCTAAAGAATATCGAATAGCTATAATAGGGCCTTCACTTATTGAGTCAGCGGTTGGATCAATTAGAGGATCAAAGGGACCAACTTTCCATGAAAATACCTAAATGATACAAACACAAGCAGACAGTGTGATCGAATACAAAATTAGAAAAATGAATTACCATTTAGAAACAATTCAAAAATCTGGGTTTGCAACACACCTTATATTCACTAGACCTTGAATATACAAAGCATATCACAACATAGTAATCAATACATGGTATAGTGGAGTAGTAAAACAAAGCAGCCCTAAGCTGCCAAGGCATTTTAAACCAATTTTTACCACTGAGACAACATTATTTAATTTTTTTCTTTTTGGAGTAAAATTGTGATTTCAACCCCCATTTTGTAATGCACATTTTGCTTCAGAAACATAGAAAGATTTGAAAACCTTTTTGTCGACTACTCAACAAAAGTTACCTCTAGTTTGATAAATGTCCTTTCACACTTAACCAAACCACTTTTTTCCATAATTGTCCCATTCTTGCTTCTTCCAATCAATCTACTAATTTTTATATAATTGTAACTTTACTGTTTCCTTTCATTTTTTGACTTCATTTCTATCTGCTCCTAGATTGACGATGATTATGTGCTTATTGTTTATAATGAAATTCTTTAATTTTGGGATTTTTTGTAATTTATTTCCATGGACAGTATAAATTATTTATATTGTATTAAAATAGTGTCCATCCTGCTACACCAATTTTTTGCTGGTGGCAGTATTGCTACAGTGTATCATATTACCTGGTCAACTGTTGGAGAGAGTATCAACTTATTTCCATCATCATAAAATAATCCACTAGATCCAGGAACATTGCACCGAAGTGGTGGATAATGAATGTAAGCGTGTGAAAGACCATCAGATCCACTCAGACCTATATTAGGCTTTGAAGTTGATGCTTTCCCAGACATGTTATATTGCGTTGTTTACACAATTTGTAGTGGATGAAAAATAACAGCTGCAGCAAAACTTCAATATTTTTATTTAAACTAGTGGTAAAAGGTAAAAACTAAGGCATATATGATTAACAGGAGACAAAAGTACAGAAAGTTAAACCTTTGCCTGCAACAAGTTGTAGCACTTTCTCTTAAAGTTACGATTGAGAACTTCTTCTACAAAAACTTCTACTTGTCACCATCAAGCTTTCTAGTTTACTTTTTCAGCAGCTCTTGGAACAAGGAATTAAGTGGGCTTTCACTTAAACCTTCTTTTTGAGCTGTTTGGAGAAATATTTTGAAACATGAGAAATTTATTAGAAATGTCAAAAGAATGGTAACGATTATACAGTAGAAACCACAATACGGTTTCAGCAACAGAAACAGGAAATCAATAAAGTATAATCAGAAGCAGATCTAACTATCAAAAGTCATGATCCATTTAAGGGTAGGATTGTTTAAGTTTAAAGATAGTGATCGTATGATACAGCTTTGTTTAAGAGCATTGTTTACGGAAGCTACTATCCTTATCTTCTCATAAAAACAATAAGAGTAACATTTTTGAGGTTTCACTTTTCTATTTTTTATTTTTAAATTACATAGCTATTATAATTTGTCAATCGTATGTTTTCATTAAACTCACCTTTATAAAAACTCAAACCAACAGGCCCTAAATGAAGTGTGCAAAACTGTTTATCTTCAGTCTTTCTAAGAATATTGCTAAAACAAAAAACATACAAACAGGCCATAGATGAAGTGTGCAAAACTGTTTATCTTCAGTCTTTCCAAGAATATTGATAAAAGAGAAAAACATGCAAGCTATTTCTTTTACTTAAAATGTAAGAAAGAACATATAACAGCAATGCCAATTATAGAATGCAATACCATATTCTGCATACAACTCTTTAGTGCCAGAAATTCCTTCACACACATATCACGTTCAATGTCTGGAACCTTCACTGCAACACAGCTCCCATATGCTTTTGCCTATTAGATGAGGTCTTAACCAAATCAATGTTTATGTTTGTGTCAAACCATCTGAAGATAGTACGGAGAAGACAAGAAGAGAATAGGAAAGCACCTATAATACAACCCAGTCTATCTCTTTTCTAACTTCCTTACCTCAATGATAATCGCGCTCTTAAAGAGTTTATCAAACTAAATAAATTAAACTTCTTGCAATTGAAAACAATAAAATCAAGCCAACCATTTACCGAAGGTACAAACAAATTATATAAATTATTCTGTATGAGTCTAACCAACCACCTACATGATGTAACCAAAAGGTTCTACACGCAATATTTCATCATCTAACCCAAAACCAAAAGCACATTTCTGGCTTGATCTACGTAAAACAAAATCAAACCTCAGATACACAATTCACTAAAATACGCTTGAGAGTAGAAGCTGTATTCTTCTTCTCCTTCATGTCGACAGCAGTGCAAAATCTACATAAGCCAGAATTAAACGACAATCATCTGTAACCTACCAAAAAACCAAAGCAAAACCAAATTATAAACATATTCGTATTTGCAAGTTTCAAAGAAACTTACATTTACTTACGATACCACCACCGCTAATAATAATAACTTAATTAAAATTTCTAGAATCACATAGATTTTCACACCGGGAATATCAGTAAACGAAAAAGATAAAAACCCCTAAGGTACCTTCGCCCAATATGCTTGCACACCTAATCATGCGAGAATAATAGAAATTGAAAAGAAAAAAAAACATACGAGACGAAGAAAATTGAGAATCTGCATAAAGCACGTATGTATTCGTGAAAAAGGCGACTAGAAAATAACAGAAATGTGAGAGAGAGAAATTGTTTACCATCTCAAGCACTGGCCACATACATTCTGCAACAGAATTAATCGTAGATCACGAAGCGGGCTTATAGATATTCTTCTTTTCAATTCAATTCATAATTTTAATAATGTATAAAAACGATGCTGCAGTGAAACTACCTACCAGTCGCATTGCTTGTGCTGCTAGTTGCGACTCACTGGATGGTTTCCCTTTCTCTACGCTGCATTTCACCCGTGGGCCCAACGTCGGAGCTTATATGGGCTCATCATGGTAATAATAAGGCCCAATAGCTCATGCACCTTTTGGACTTTTACTTCCTGTACCTCATTGTGTTAATCTTTTCATACACTCCAAGTATCTTTAAGCCACTGTCATTCACCGTTGTTGGTCGGAGTGCACATATTACACTCATAATTGATGCTCTCTTTTTTTCAATATCTCTTTCCTTTACTTTAAATTAAAAATATTGTCATGCATAGAATGGATAACATTTACATGTTTCAAATATGATGTTCATGTTTTGTAGATTTTACGCTTCTATTAGCTTGAGTTTTCTTTTTCTATTCCTTTAGCTTTGTATTTATCTATTAGGATACACAATGATATCATATGCATATGCAAGAGAATTTAATACCACTCCACAAAATAAACACTACATTTATTGATATATTGTTAAGTTCATTTCTAATTAAATCATTATAGGTACATGTAGAATGTCATTTTAACATGTAAGTTAACCCAACTCATTACGAATTCTAAATTTAAAAAGATTGCAAATTTCAATACAAGCCAAAAATGAATCCATCCACTAAAAACCTAGCTTACTTGAGTTAAACATGTGGTGAGTCAAATTAATTCATCAATCCACCCATAAATTTAAATATAAAATTAATTAAAAAAATGAAAACCCTAAATGTTTTTCTCTATCTAATTCTCTCTCTAAACTAGAGGAATGAACATTTTTTGTTTGCATAAAATGAATGATACAACTTTATATAAATATTTAAAACAAATACAATTGTGTAAAAGTGTATAAAATAAAAAAGCAAAAGTAGAATAACACACCAAAGTCACATTTATCAACTTAAGCCACTTTCCTCTAGCTTTTAGTACCTTTTGTTTCGGTTGAAGGTAGTTTTTGTGAACCTATGAACCTATAATATGCCTTGACTTTATTTTGATTTTAATCAAAATTATAATTTAGCTTTTTAATAGATTGAAGAAAAAAATTTGTAACTTTTTTTAAGTGAGTCAACCCGTTTAAAACCCACCAACACATGGTGGGTTAGACCAGATTCAAATTTTTTAAGTTCACTAATAAATGAACCGGGTTTGATTGACTCACTAAGAAGTCAACCCGTGGTGAGTCGGGCGAAATCGAGTCGGGTCAGGTGACCTGTTTTGTATACAACAACAATATTCATTATCAACATCAACATAAGTGACCTCATCAAACACTTACCACATTTTATATAATGTGCCATTAAATTAAAGTTCTTTTCACATATAAACTTTTCTAGAATAGTACGAGGTTATCACATTGATCATGGTATTGCAACTATTACACAAGTTTAACATGAATAAATAAAAGAAGCATGCCAAATAAATAAATAATAAGTATTTAGTACATATTCTAAAAAAGACTCACAAAAGGAGACTTACAGAAGTTAGAGAAGAAATAAGATAGCTTGTAAATTTTAGATATAAAAAAATGTTCTAAGAACATCAACCAATATTATATAATACTTTATAATTAAAAAAGTAGACTATAAACATAAAATAACACTTTCAAACATATGTGACAGATGTAACTATTCACACATGTTATTTTCAAGGCATGTGAAGGTTATAACTACTTCCTATATCTCTTCAATTAGTATAGGAGGAAATTTAATTTATTTAAGATACGCATAAAGAGTTTATAACTTTCACATGTCATTTTGAAGTACATGTAAATTTAGTTTATTCAAACAACACATGAAAAGTTTTTAACTTCCACATGTCACTTTCAAGTACATGTGAAAGTTATTACTTCGTAACTTAATCTAGATTGGTAAATAATTAAGTGTTAAACATATAATTATTGAAATTGAAGTGTAATCATTACCTTAATTAGTTTTATGTTCACACTTGAAATTTCTCTTCATTAATCACATGCCTTATAATCTTTTAATAACTCTTCATTCTCCTGGTTGTGAGACATAAAGTTATAAATTATGTGTCTAGCCTCTCTTGCAAATCACTTTTGAAGAATATATGATCTCTTTTATAAGTTATCTCTCTCTTCGAAGTTTATTCTCTTGCTTTGGTTGCTATTTTGAAAAACTTCAAATGACAATTCTTTATTGTACTTGTCTTTATTGAGGTTTTTTTTTCAAAGGTGACATTATATATATATATATTTGTTTTCTTAATCCATTTTCTCTTATTTTTTTTGTTACCTTTTTTTGTTTTTACATTGATTTTGACATGTTGAAAATTTGGGTCACCATAAATACATGCTTCCATAAGCTTTATGAGTTTTTCCATGCATTTTTTTTTAAGTTTGGAAACACCTTTTTTAATTGATCAAAATCCTTCCGATCTTCTAATAATTACAGCATCCAATAATATTTTTCGCTAAAATGTAATGTCCAAAGCAAGTGTTCACAAGGCACTAACGGAACTTTTAAAGGTCGAAGAAATTAAAATCGAAATGCATAAAATTTGGGCACTTTTAAAAAATGGGGTGTAGCACTTTTAAAAAATAGTGGACCTAATATACTGACAAAAAAAATGGTACTAAGTGTTTCAAATGAATAATGATATTTTGACTACTAAATTTTAATAACTTTTTCTTAAAATATGATGTGTCATATTTTAAGTAGTTTTTGAATATTGAGAATGAGAAAAAAAAATAGAAAACTAATTAAAAGATGACACCTAAGCTTATAAGAGAAAGTTGTCAAAATTTAGTAATAAAAAATTATTTTCCTAACTCAATTACTAGTAGCCTACTGCACTCTACTACTTTATAATTTTTTATTTTATCTACTACCCTTTTATAGTTTGAAGTGATTAACTTTTGTAAAATGAAATTTTATTTATTTTAATCTCTATAAAATATTTTTTATATTTATTTTTCAAAAATTTTGAATTATTATATTGCACTTTGACATTTATTTTAAAAAAACTATACAAAATTTTTAGATAACACTAGTAGTTCCACTTCAGATGTTTAGTAGGATATAAATAACTAAAGGATTTCATATAATAATACTAGAAAAATAGTACTTTAAATTTCAGAAAATATAAAATAAAATAAAGAAATATAAGGGTCAAAATTAAAAATCGTTATTTTACAAAACCTGAAATGCTTAAAAGTTATGATTGACAATTATAAGACAATTATAATATTAAAAGTATATGGAACCACTTTTGAGTTTTATTGGCCTGGATAGACCATTAATATTTTTTTTTTCAAATTAGTCTCTTTTATGTTCAAGTACAATTTCTTTTTGTGAAAGCCTATATTTTCTTCATGCTTTTTTTCTAATTTTACAGGTTGTTAGTTGTTGAAATTATATTTTTTGAAGAACTAATTCTTAACATTTTTTTTTAGTTTTATAGATTTGTATATTTATTTATAATAAATTACTTTATTAAAAAATATTTTTTTTATAAAATTGTGTGAATATAAATTTAAAAATACATTTAATTTAATATCTATAAATTAATTGAAATTAAAAAATTGAAGAGTGATTATAATAAATAAGATAATTTAAATACATTGTAATTATGGTAATAGAAAAATAATCATAACGAAATATTGTAATTATGATTATTTTTGTAAAATTAATTTTGATAAATATATATTTATTTGGTTAAAATAATTTATGTAACATTTTTTGTGTGTGTGATAAGTTAGAAAACTAAAATTAAATAATAACATGGCTATTGGGGAAAGTATTTGAAAATATTTTTAATTTAAAGTGAAAAATTAGTAATATTGTAAAACATTTAGATTTATTTATAAAATAATTATTTAAAGAAAATATTTAAAAAGTATAGATTTTTTAAAATTTTATTTTGAAAAAAAAAATAAATATAGCAAAATGTAAAATTTCTTAATAGAATCCTATAAAAAATTTAAAATACAAAAAGTATAAAATTCAAAAATCAAATTTAATTTCAAATTCCAATTTAAATTAGATAATTATTTGCTGAGGTTATTAGTTATTTAAAATAAAGTTAATAATTATAAAAAGTAAATTACTTAATACTAAAAATTTTAGTTTTGAAAAAAATTAGTAATCGATAAATGTTTTGTAAACAAAGAATAAAAGGAAAAAATGAATTCAGAGAATTGATTTAAATTAAATTTGGTAAGTGTATATTTATATAGTTAAAATTTAATTTAATTTTTTCTAACTTATTACACACAAAGTTTATTACATAAATTATTTTAACCAAATCGATATATATTTATCAAAATTAATTTTACAAAAAACAACCATATTATAATATTTTACTATGGTAATTCTTTTATTACCATAATTACAATATCTTTAAATTAGCGTAAATATTACTAAATTAATATACAAAATAAATTTATATTTATTAAGAAAAAAAATAATAAATGGAGAAAACAAAGATAAAATAAACGTTAATGAATAAAAAAAACTATTAAAATAGTTTTATGGAAAACATAAAAATAACAAGTTAGCCTTTAAAAAATAAATAAACAATTTTATTATAAAGGATAAATTAAAAATAAGTAATTATGGATACAAATGAAAAAATCTCTTATGAGAAAATCTCTATTGTTGTTATCATTAACTATTGCAATCATTGAGTTATCACTGAGATTGTCTTTTATACCTATAAATAGAGATTTTTTTCTACTAGTAGACAACAAATTAGTCTCTCTTATCTCTTCTCCTTTATTTTATAATAAAATTCTCTTTATATATAGTTTTAGATATCCATTATTCAAATATTTTATTTTCAATTATTTTATAAATATTAAATTAAATATATTTTTTAAATTTATACTCACCAAGTTTGTGAAAAATAATATTTTTTAATAAAATAATTATCTTAAATAAATATATAAACCTATAAACCTAGAAAAAAATATTGTTAAGAATTTGTTCCTCAAAAAACACAATACACAATTCCAGCCATAAAAAATATGCAAAATTACTCACACAAAAAAACATAATAAAAAATATAGTAACAAAGTGTGTTTGAGTGTATATAATTTTTATTTCTAAATTTATTAGCCTCAACAGACAAATGTGGGTCAGTTATTGAGTCCTCAAGCGAATGTCTGGAATGTCTTGTTTAATCAAATAGGAGACATGAAGGAGAAAAAAAAATCCACTAAAGGATATTTAAAGAGTAAATCAATAATATTTTTTTTCTTCAACGTTTTAACACATCTTTTAAAGGTAAAACATTAATGAAATTCAAACTTAAAAAATAGATAATATCTCATATCTGAGCAATATAAATATAAGTCGGATATAATTGCTAATAATACCAAAAGAAACAAAATATAACTATAACTAAAAATTTTATGATTATAATTGATTTATTAGTTCATTTTAAATAATTAGTAACAAGATTTATGATGTGCTTGATAAAAATTGATAGTCATCACTCTAAATCCAGTTATAAATAAATATCTAAATTAATTTGATGCTAAATTTCCTCCCAGATGTGGGTTTGTTATAAAATTTACGCCATAGTTTTTTTTCTTTCAAAAAACCCACTTATTTTTCTGAGGGTCTAATTATGTAAAAAGTGTCTAAGATTATTGTAGACGATAAAAAATTAATAATAAAAAATTAACATAGTCATATTTGGAGATTTAAATTTGAAAGCTTTAGCCTATAAAATATTAGATGTTAGAATGTTTAATGATAGAAGGAATTGTAGAGTGTGAGCTTAGAAAATATTGATCATTATTACAAGCACTAATGCCGTTGGCTTGACACTCGAAGGATTTTGAAACTTTCATTCTAAAATAGATTGATGTTAAACCATTTTACTTGATAAATTATGAATCATCTAAGAGAAATAATTTGAAAAAGTGCAGTGAATGAGTTATCTATAATATCTATCACAAATGAGTCTTTAACATTGGACCTAATGATTCTTTAACATTAGAAGAGTTGATAAATATGATTATAATTGCTAAATATGATTAATCTCTTATTAATTACTCGTAGTCAACCATTCTAAGAATTTGTAAGGGTTTCTTAAACCTTTCCATTATACGACTTTTGAAATCCAAACATAAAAAACTTGAAGAATCACTAAACAATAATTGTTTGATATGAAACAAACTTCCAAATCAATTTAAAAATCTGACAAATTTGCATTAATAATACAACGATGGAATTGCCCACACAAATGGCATCAATATCAAAAATCTATTGACCTCTTGACTCGTAACTAATAGTGGTGGTAATGGTTCAACATGATGATTATGACCAACAATGGCAAGTAACATCCCACTTCGCCATATCTCTCATATGCCAACCTTTTTAACAAAACAATAGTGATATATATGTTTCAAAAGAAAAACTTCTTATTTTTGTTTGAAGAGAAGTGCTTATATTATGAAAACGGAAGCGTTGACTTGTCGCGTTGTTTTTATTTCATGTACAAATAATTCACTTATATATATCCAATTCATCCATATATATATAAGAAATTGTCATAAACTAGTTTGTGAAGAGTTATGTTATTACATGTTGTGTTATAATAGTATACATGTGTGAAGGAATATGACGAGTTTTTTTGGGAGATTCATTAGGGACACACAAACACTTATTTATTGAGTTTTTATTGAGTTGTTGACGATTATACTGATCAATCATAGAATAAAAATTTGGGATATAATCCACTTAAGTTTTCTATGAATTCAGAAGTTCTTCTCAGATATAAAGAAATTATTCAGTGTCATAGTTAAAGATCATAATTTTTTAACGAACAATCGAAAAAAATTATGGAACATATGTAGGTTTAGATATTGTTCCTCCCGTGATCGCAATCTCTGAGAACTTCTTGACGAGTTTTAATATAATCAAATTTATAAGGCATCTCTTGTAAAATATGAGCAACACCAAATCCTTCTAAGGCCCAAACCTTCATTTTGCCTACCTGCTGTCCTCCTTGCTTAACCCTTCCTCTAAGTGGTCGTTATGTAACAAGTGCATAATGTCCATTGGAACTTCCATGAATTTTTTAGATGAATTAATTTATCAAGAATTGAGATCACTTTTAAATCAAAATCTTAATATAATAAGTTTATTGATCTTATAATTAGAGTATTCAATTTACTCATTTTGACCGGATCTGTGTTGAATATGAAAGTTAAATTTGTACATGAATTTCTAACATAAAAGTTATTATTTAATATGTAATAAATAGAATTGAGTAGGTTGTTTTGATTGATTTCCTGGTTTGTACTTCATTTAGCTTTACAGTTTTGAGATGCATTATGATGATACATGTGTAGTCTATTTGTGGGGGTTAGGAAGATGGGTTTTGTTTCACCTACTTTCCATGAAAGGGCCCCTCTAAACTCTTAACCATTTAAGATAAGAAAAGGTGAATAAGTTAATGAAGAGGAAAAGTCATGGAAGAAGACTAAGGCACAGAGCAACAGAATCTACTTTCTTGCTTCTTTAGGACCACTAAGACAAGGCACACTCATAAAACAGAGAAAGACCTAGCACTGCTTCTCAATTATGACTGCTACATCTATAGCCACATATACAAAACCTATGCCCGAACCGTTATAAATCTACCACAACAAACAAATTTCAAACTGCACTATATATGTTATTATGCCACACACATGTTACAAACATAATCATTATTTCTCAGAAGGGCTAGTGCAGCGAAAACCAACCAAAACAAGCTGATATATTATATATATACAATAATATGCTTTCATTAATCACAAACCCTGATGCCAAACTGCAAAAGCTATCCATTTTTGTTTTCTTTCATAATTGGTGTTGTTGTTGATAGGAAAATCATGCATAAAACATCGTGATCACTTTATACCAATGAATTATGCATAGAATAATTAATTATAATGATAATGACTATATATATATATATAGTTAGTTGTCAATATATTAGGGTTGAACAGTTTCTAGTGTCAACATCTTGAATTATGGATGTGGACCAGTTTTCAGTGATTGAAGTAAATGATAGGAGACATCATTCATGTGAACGTCGTTAGCTTACAACTACCAAATTTAGATACTATTCTGTACCATATTTAATGCCAAACTCAAAGAACATACAAATTTGAATGATTTTTCTTTTCTTCTTTTTTTCTTCTCTCTCTCTCTTCCTTCGTCTCATTCACATGATCTGTCATGAACAGTGACAAGTGAATGAAAGTTACCTGGGGCAGTGGGTAAAATGTTCGTAGAATATCTGAGGAACCCAAAACCCATTATCCATAAATCTTCCAAACTTTTTATTTTGTTTTAGAAGGTATAAGAAGATTTATTTGTTATTTTAAAAAGTTTCTTTTATGTTGAAGCCATGATTCTCTTCACATTGTAATTAGCTGTGAAATCAAGACACAGGAATTAGAAATCTGTATCAATACGACAGATGACCAGCCACTCCATCGGAATCAATCATATCAAAAAACAAACCATTAAAATTCATTGGAATGAGATGATAAGTGGATTGAAACTTTTCTAAAATCTGGTGAGTCAACCCGACAATATTTCAATGTATATTTTTATGTTTTGTTTTGGTTATGTTTCTGAGAGTACACAGGAGTATTGAAACGTTTGAATACATTTTTGCAAATACGTAATTCGAACAAGTTCCATTCAATCACACAAAACACTCACTGGACCAAAACACATGCGCATGAATCTGATGTTTAGCGTAAGAGATTGAAAAATAAATTATGAAAATAATGTTAATCAATATGTACACTCGTGCCTTTAAGAGTACTACTGATGAGTACTAGATATATCACACTGAATCAGTTAAAACATTAATTCAAGATTCAGTGGTTCATACATGTAAAACTAGAAATAAGTTAATATTAATAATAACAATAATAATAAAATTATACATAAAGTAGCATTAAAAAACCAAACAACTTTAGTCCGATTTTGAAAAAACAAAGGTGCATGTTGGAGTTATTAAATGATTGGATATTTCCCATTTGTGTCACAGATTTATTTTTAAATCTGAAATTTCTTTCACACATTCATTTGTGCATCTCAAAGTTAATTGTAAAACCACCAGTGTTGCTAGTCATTTAACAACTCTAAGGTTTTTTTTTTTCTCCCTTTCTCTTATCTGGAACAAAACATTTCCATACAAATACAACCATACATATAAAATTGTAAAATTAAATTTTGTTTCCATAATTTTATGAAAAGTTCGAAAGTGTCACATATTAAAATTTGAGTCTGTCACATAACAAAATTTAGATCATTTTCTAATTGGCAGTGTCACATGTCAAAATAAAAAATATTTTAAGGTAAAAAATTATTCAATAGATCTAAATTTTTACATATGACACTTTTAAACAATGTTAACTCTAATTTATAACCACCATGTGTCTTTTTATAAAAATAAAACTAAATTAAGTCAAACATAAATATAAGGATCAAAAGTATCTGTACATAGAAACTAATTAAGCCTAATTTTTAAATATACTATCATTTTATAAAAAAAAATGGACTATTTTATATAATTCAGTTCATGGTTTGTTTAGTTTTTCAAACAGTTAAGCCTAAATTAAGAAGCAGTTTCGGGGTGGGAAATAGAAAAAAGAAAAAAGAGTAAACGCTAGAGATATATCGTATATAATATAATTGATGCTCTAATTGAATAGAATGGTTCGTGGTCCAAACCTCAATTTTCGACAACAATGACATAGTACCCTTCAAACTTCAAAGTTTAAAGTTAAGGAGTTCGACAACTATAGACAAAGTGAACATATCCATTATGGTCTTATGTTAGGTTCATGCATATGTTTCCTATCATTCTATGTCTACCAAGTACCAGAGCCTTTATCCTATAGGTGGATAAATGTAGGTTCTCGTGCCATTTAAATCTGTTTTTTTCTTGTTGCTTTTTGTTTATTAATTATCATTATTACATTATATTATTATATATTAAAATTTTTCTTTTCCTCATCTTATTAACAAGAAAAATAAATATCTAAATTAATTTACGAGTCTCTATATTAAATAAGATATAGTCATGTTTTTAATAATGGGCTGTTAATTTTATGATGATGTTATATAGACTATATATCAATTTGGGTAACACTTTGTTGTATACGATTAAAACAAAAAAGAGGAACATACACTACAAAATTTCGTTATTCTTTTTATAGAATATTATTGACAGGTTGTATTATGTCAATGACCTCTAATTTATGAATGAAGGTTACATACGAAACTTTACATTTAAATTTATTAATAAATACTTTTGTTAAAAATAAATAAATTTAAAAAATTCATTGCAAAAGTTCTGTCGGTACTTACTATCACAGTTATCGATGGTTTTAGTCCATCGATAACTCAAGATGGATACTTCCATTGACACTTTAGGTGATTAATTTTTTACTCAATTTGTTGGATGTTTATATTATATTAAGAAGAGATGAGTGAGAAGGAGGAGGCGTTTGGGCAAACTGGTGGGTAACATCAAGGATGATGGCTGAGATGAAGGCTCGCTTATAACTGAAGAAGAGGCTTGCTTGTGGCTAATGTAGAATGTGGTGGCTCACGCGAAGGGACATGTTGATGACATTGATGATGCCCGTTAATGTTTTTGGTGACATTGACAATAATGGCTTCATGAAAATGACTTAGATTGGTGGTGGTTGCATGACAACCTATCAGTGATACTTACCAAAAATAATAAACGAAAAGAAAGAGAGAAGGAACACCCTATCGCACAACACATTTTACTGACGGATTTGAGGTCGTCGGTAATTACCGACGATATTTATATCCTCGATAAATTTTACCAATAAATTTCTATTTGTCGGTAATCTGTCAGTAAATATGATTTACTAACATATATATGCTATTGTCGATGGGTAGTGATTGTCACTAGTATATGTAATTTTATTGTAGCAATAGAAGCACAATAATCCTCTCATAAAAGGACATAAAACAATTGTGATGATGTTCAAACATTATTAACATAGAAAATCCTAATGTTAATCGTGTGATGAGATTGTTCAAGGATGAATCATGAAAATATTTGTGATTTTGAAAGAAGAAAGGTAGATAACCACTCATAAAAATATAAAAAATGATTTCTAACTAGTAGTAAGGATGACACTTCTATTTTTATTTTCAAAATATACAATTTGTACAACAATATGCATTTTGATAAAAATATATTTGAAATGACTTTTAGCTGAATTTAAAAATGTTTTTATATTTGTTTTCAACATTGATAAGAAATCATTTGAGAATTTGATTTTTTAAATATGTTAGTTAAATTAGTAAAAATTGTTCTCATCTCTTTTACTCGTAACTATTATCATTTTTAATTACTAATATTGTTATCATTACTAAAAATGTGACAATAAAAAAGACAAATAAATTAAGTGACATAAAGATTATATGTATGAACATTCAAGAATGAATAGTGACTATAAAATAATTATATTTGAGAATCTATGCATGGGTGACTAGAGATGGCAAATAAACCCGTGCCCGTGGGTATCACCCGAACCCGTCCCCGTTTTGACGGGGAATCCCCGCTTTGACTGGGTATGGGTATGGGTAATACCCGAAATTTTCAACTGGGGATGGGGAT
>Ga0214543_1003968_pt1 | contig 28382 bp, 16 predicted proteins | sample CNSS2metaG_FD_160094 | JGI IMG/M metagenome (GOLD analysis project Ga0214543, IMG submission 160094) | Root nodule microbial communities from cowpea collected in UCLA plant growth center, Los Angeles, California, USA - CNSS2 | ecosystem: Host-associated > Plants > Roots > Nodule | place: USA... | reverse complement strand
TTCATATTAGCTCTAATCATGTCTTTCATGAGAGGACCAAACACATTGAGATTGATTGTCATTTCATTCGGGAAAAGGTTATGTCTAGAGACATCAAGACTGAGTTTGTTAACTCAAGTGATCAGTTAGCAGATATTTTTACTAAAGTCTTTACGGGGGCCTAGAATTGATTATATTTGTAACAAGCTTGGCACATACGATTTGTATGCTCCAGCTTGAGGGGGAGTGTTAGATATTATTTGATATTATTAAGATATTGTTAGATATTGATAACCACAATATCAAACAATATCTTCTATTTAATCTTTTTATTTTCAGTTACTCTTTTTACTTGTACCTCTGTCTATTATAAATAGATTACCCTATGTGTGGTTTATACACAAGGGAGATTAATCTCAATCCCTATTTTCTTTATTCTCCACAATATTGAAGGAGAGGCCATTTCCTCAGATAATCCCAATTTTCAGATTTGGGATAATGATGACTCATGAATCATTACATGGTTATGGGGTTCCATGTCTATAGAGATAAGTAGAAACTATATGTTCTACTCAAGTGCCCATGAAATTTGGGAGAAGGGTTTATGGATTGAGTTGGACCAGTATCAAAATTTGAAGCTTGAAAATAGTAAAGATGTTATCACTCTTACTTAGTTTGTTGAACGATCTCGAATATTTAAGGTCTTATCAGGATTGAGTCTTGAATATGACCCTATTAGGGCTCAAATTCTTGGGAAGGAAAGACTTCATTCTCTTTCTGAAGTCTTCTTCATTGTCCAAGGTTAGGATGCTCGTCGAATAGTCATGACGAATAAGCCCTCCACCGAAGGAGCTGCCATGTTTTCTGGAAAGACTTTCAAACTTGGGAATTCAAATCTTGCAAATATTAAACTTAGCTTAAAAGGTAAGGAAGACTGTTGGTGCTTTCATAGCAAGAAATCTGGCCACACCAAGGACACTTGCTTCAAGCTACATGGAAAGGAGAAAGCTCTCAATCGTCTAGCGGTACCATACAAGATAAGGAGAAGCAGTTTGCCAAATTCATGGAGATCTTCAAGTAGTTAGAAATCAAAATCCCTTTCTCGGAAGCAATATAACAAATGCCAACATATACAAAATTCTTGAAAATTTTGATGACCAAGAAGAGAAAGTACATAGAGGAAGACACTATTGAGGTCCAAGGAAACTATAGTGTTATCATTCAGAAGACTCTCCCTTCAAAGTTTAAAGATCCTGGTAGCTTCATTATTCCTTGAATAATTGGGAATTTAGCTATTGGGAAGGCGTTGATTTACTTGGGAGCTAGCATTAATTTTATGTCTTTATCTATGCTTAATAAAATTAAGGGCTTCGAAGTCAAATCCACACGAAGGACTTTACAACTCACTAACTAATCAATCAAATGCCCAAATGGAGTCGTTCAGGATGTACTTGTGCAAGTAGATAAGTTCACTTTACTAGTGAATTTCGTCATACTTGACATGGAGGAAAATGTTGAGGTTCCTCTCATTCTTCGAATACTATTCATGAAAACTGCCAAAGTTATCACAGATGTTGATGGCAGCAAGTTATAAATCAAAGATCAAGAGGAGGAGGTAAACTTCAAAATTTTCGAAGGAATTCATAATCTGGAACCAAAGGATATTAATGCTCCTAAGGAAGTTTTGTTTGTGACGAGTAAGCCAGAACAGGTTTCCAAGTTACTGAAAAATTGTTCCAGTTTCTTTTCTCTACAACAAATGAAAGAAGAAGAAAAGGGCCCTCCTTCGGAGAAGAAGAAAGGTCAAGCAATCAAACATTAAACTAGCGCTTACTAAGAGGCAACCCTTCATTTAAATTTTGCATTTTAATTATTGTCTTTTGTTTCTGCATTGTATTTCTATTTGCATGTGTATGCCATTATCTTAACTTCATCTTAAGATAACCATGTTCTCAATGTGCATTGTCAACTGATGTAATGATAAATTAAAATGAAATAGACATGAGCATTGACTATTTTACATCCTGATTGTGCATACTAATTGAAATATTTTTGTGATATGCTTTGAGTAAAAGATTGTGTGTAGAGAGCTTATTGCCATGAAATTGATTTTTCCCTGATTCTTTTTAATGAAATCACATAATTGGTTAGAAAGAATAAAAGCATTGTTTGATATGTAGAGCCACTTAGCCAAATAGTCAACCCAAAAGTTACTTATTTGTTGTTACCTTTTTGTGCATAACTGTTTCATTCTTTAACCTTAGCCAGAAAAATATATCTTGTTCCACACCTTAGAATAGAGAACAAGTACATGTTAGGTGAAATAAAGGTATGAAAGGAGATCAATTTGGGGTAGGGCGTAAACACCCTACCATCTATTTCTACCTATTAAGGTATTAGATTGAATAAGTTTTGGGTAGGGTTTTGTGAACAAACCCTACCCAAGAAAGTGAATAAGTTTGGGGTAGGATTTTTAATCCTACCCTAGAAAAAGAAAAAGAGGAAAGATAATAATTTTATTTGATGAAAAAGGTCGCATGAAATGCATGAAAAAAAGTGAACCATATTTATAAAAACATTTACATGTGGTTGTTCTCTTAGGCTTAATGGTGTTTTTGAATTCCTGGAAAAACCAATATTTTTTCTAACCAAGCCCCATTAAATGCCTATGAAAGACCTTTTGATCTTACCAATGATGTGTATTTTGTAACTTAAATGATGGGAAAAAGTTGATGAAGTGGTCTTATAACATGCCGAGTGTGAGTGATCATTATTAATACTATATACATGTCTGCAACATCAAATACAAGAGCATGCCCTCATTCAATACTTTTACGAAGGCATGAATTTGTTAGACAGGCAATGGGCAGATGTTGCAAGCGGGAGGATCTTTCTTGGATAAATTGCCAAAAGTTGTTAGAAAGTTGATAAAATAAAAGGCATTTGATAGCCATTAATTTGAAACGAGAGCAAATTCACTGACTTTGTCTAGGGGAGTTCACAAAATGGAGACTTATGTAGCAAATGGGAAACAAAGATGAAAGAATAGATGAGTTAGAGAAGAAGCTTGATGAGATTGTAAGCTTGTTCAAAAGGTGTTAGCACCCTACATTGCCTATCCTAGGAAGGTACTTTTAATTAAACATACAAATGGATGTGGTTTTTTTTTTAATTTTTATTCTGAAAGTAATAAAAATAAATAAATACTCAAAAGAAACAAAAATATTTTTTTCTTTGGGCCTGACAAAGATTAATCCTTGCTCTTACGTATCTTCATTCACAATAGAGAATCAGGGTCACATAGTTCTTTATGAAAAAACTATTTGAGAAATGATTTAATTTTTATTTGGTGAACCTGACAAGGATTGACCTCGCTCGTACGTATTTCCATTCATAATGGAAAATTAGGAATCACGTAATTCTTTATGAAAAAACTATTTAAAAAATGATTTATCTTTTATTTGGTGAACCCGACAAGGACTCACCTTGCTCCTACGTATTTCCATTCATAATAGAAAATCAGGGATCACGTAGTTCTTAGTGAAAAAATTTGTTTGAAAAATTATTTGGAAAATGATTTGATTTTTTTTTAATTTGAAAACCATTTTATTTAAATTTTTTGTTTTTAAATTATTTGAAAATTTGTGTCATGCGACACGAGTGTCTTGGAAGACACTGAAAATAAACTATTTTTTTAACTTTTATTTTTCCATTTTTAATCTTTTATAATTTTTCATATTTACTTTTTTTTATTTTAAATTTATTTGAAAGTGGGTATGGATGTCACACACGCGAGTGGCCGAATAGACATCGAAAGGTAAATGGATGGTGGAATAGTATTATCAAGTATAATTAGAAAAACAGATAAGTATCTTGAATGTCCACCCATCCCCTTCAGCTTAATGTGTTTTTCGGGGCACTCAAGTACTAAGAGACTAGTTAAAACCCTTCCCAGGTGTGTTAGTATGGTTTTCGGGGAAGCAAGTAGAGGTTTGGGGCTATGTAAACATGACAACAATGTTTACTGACAGTAAACTCGTAAGTACGACGATCATGAGGTACATCGTAGTCCACACACCTTCAGCCTATAATTTGCTACTTGGGTGTCCTTCCTTAAATAAGTTGGGGTTATGGTTTCTTCAGTTCACTTGAAGGTTAAGTTCCCCCACTCTAGGGGGATAGGTTACAAAGTTGAGGGTAGACTAAAGGACCACACGAAGGTTTTACTATGGACCCTCCAAAGAGCTTATTCCAACGCTATAAACCTAAGAATGCGACGTTGAGATGATACGAGTCCAGAAAGGCATCGATCGATGCTGGTAGGCGACAAAAAGGAGATAGCAATTTCAAAGGGCATGACCATTAGGATGGGTTTCAAACTATCTGAAATCTTGGAAAGAGAGATAATGCACATAATCAGAGTGAACCATATTACTTTCATGTGGTCACTCGAAGACATGCCAAGCATAGACCTCTGACTTTCATTGTCATTAACTAATGGTGGACCCCAACGAATCAGTAGTGCAACAAAGAAGAAGGTTGGGAGAGGAGAAGAATTTGGCCATGAAAGAAGAAACCCAGAAGTTAGTCACTATAAGACACGTATGCGAATTACAATACCCAGAATGGCCATCCAATATGGTGATGGTCAAAAAGACGAGTGGAAAGTGACGTATATGTATATATTTCTCCGACCACAAGACACCTACCCAAAGGATGTGTGCCCCCTTCCCACTATTGGCATGTTAGTTGATAACGCATCAGATTGTCAGTTGACAACTTCTTGGATGCCTACTTCGAATGTAACCAAATCCGAATGCAACTAGAGGATGAGCTGAAAATAGATTTTATAGCGATACTAGATAATTATTGGTATTGAGTCATGCCTTTCAAACTAAAAAATGTCGGTACAATCTACCAATGTCTAATGGACAAAATCCTAATTTGTACAGGCCCTTATCAAGGGATTTGATCTTTTCCAACTAAATCATGTTTCTAGGGAATAGAACATCCCAAACAATTTTTGTCCCAAAAAAATTGTGTACAAGATGGTTTACAATTTTTGTTAGAAAAATTTCATGAGATTATTTGTAATTTTTACTAGAAAATTTGCACAAAGTTTACAACATTTGCCAAAAAAAACTTATATGTAAAGTAATAATATTTTTGTTGAATATTTGTTGACATAGGTCTTCATGTGTCAAATCATATTGAATTTTTTGTGTTTTTATTTAAATTTTGACTCTTTGTTACGAATGTACTTATGCTAGAAAAATTATTTTCCAAGATTATAAGACATCTTTACTTTAGCTCGTATGACCTTTATTCACTATTTTAACCATAATTTTTATTGTAGGTACTATTTTTGGATTACTTCAGTTGCATTTAATTCTATATTTTCAAATTTTCAAAATGAGCAAATGATTTGCTGAATTTGGAGTCCTCTAGTATTTTGTATGATTTTTTTGAATTTAAGGCATATATACTGAAGTTTACGAAGTTTTATAAAGGAACCTATACAGGTTTTAAAAAAATTGCATCAACTTAAACTTTTATATTTGGGCTTACGGATCTAATTAAAACTACCATTTAACCTCATGTTTGCTTCAAATTTTAGAGAATTTAAATTTAAATTTAAATAACCTAAATATACTCTAAACACATACACAGAGATCATTTACTGAATTTCAAAATCTTAGGAATTGTTTTTTCATTTTTTTTTCTCTATTTTCGTTTTGTCTATTCCTTTTCTCTCTAAATTTCTTTGTTATTTTTAATTCATGGAGAACTAACATACAAGTTTTCCTCTTCCTCGCTAAATTTCTTTGAATTTGTTTGTTATTTTTAATTGATGAAGAACTAATATATGAAGATCAATTCACATAACTAAAATCAATAAACAATTGAGTTTTATACCGCTTATCACTCTTCTTTGATGAGTTTTAATCTTTTTGATTGCAAATTACAATTCTAATTTTGAAATCAAATTAGATATCAATTGAATATTGATTTAATTATTAAATGATACTTTGATTTATTTTGTATAACCAATTTAATTACTTAATTGAATAGATTAATTATTTAAACTTGAATCTAAATCTTCATAGAACTATGATAAAAAGATTATTTAATTTTTTTAATCTATGAATTAATCTCTTGACATCTTTTTTATTTTGATTTTATTTCTGTTGTGTTTTTCTATTTAAATTTTATGCTTCAAAATCCCTAAATTTTGATATTAACTTGTACCAAGAAAATATTAAAAATTAAATACAATGAATGTGTATCGTTTGAGAGAATTAACTTACCTGTATTGTAAAATTTAGACAAAGTTAGTATATTTGATTTAATGAATGACTGTGAAAATCAACTATATAATTGAATATATGCATCATGGATTTTATAGTACCTATTTTCACTATACACAAACCCATATAAATATAATTATTTGATTATGTCAAATATCTATATATATAATCTTTACCCAGACCTTTTATTCTGATTTTCATTATCAGCTTTAAAAATTAGAACATTACACTTAAGAATAATTACATAATTATGTTAAATGATTATAGCTAGGTCATGATGGGATGATTAAAGTCAGCTAAGAATATATAGATGAAGCGATGAAAGGAAGGATACTACTTGAAAAAATCAGAGACATCCGTCCTGGATCTAACCATTACCGTGGACGTAGACAAAGCATTCTTTTTGTCAGAAATAGTTAGGCTGCCAACTTTCTTACTTTGTTTTTGTTCTTTATCCGAAACACTTGAGCTTCCAAATATCTGCACTGTTAAGCTTCCCCCTACACAATATTGGATATAAAAATAAAAAAAAAAAAAAAAAAAAACATAGGCACGCATATCAGGAATTATCACCTTGTGACAACAATGTTGCTGCAATAGCATTACAAACTATGTATCGGATAACTTATTTTTCATATAATCGTTTCGTATCATAAATAGTAAGATTCATAAACATTTAAAAAATATAACAAAACAAGTAAAGATGTAATTAATATTCTTAGTAATAAATACATTAAAAAGATTAGGTTAATGTTATAATGGCTGGATTGTGCTAGATTGTATTATCCAACACCTTTATGAAATGAAAAAAAAAAAATCTAGTCTGATAAATGTTTGGCCCAAAGAGAATAAGAAAGAGACAAAATTAGGGTTGTTTCAGATGTTCCTTTCCTCCTTTAGTTTGCTCACTCAAATTGTACTTCGTCTTGTCCATTGACCTTTTGCAAGATTTCATAGATAACACACATGCTTGCATGAATCTTTACAATGCTCGGGTATGATGGTTTTCTTGTATATGATACACCTATTACTATCCTCAAAGCTTACTGACTTTTACTGCCAATCTGTGGTGGTTTTGCCAAAGGTTTCCAACCACTCTACACCCAACATTATGTTATGCCATTCCAAATCCAAGACATAAGCATTTTATTAGAAAAGTATACAGCCAAACTATTACCTCCAAGGCTCCACAGAGGCCTCTAGATGAACATCCGCTCCCATTTCCCAAACATACTCCAAATTCTTTTGTTTTGGTCACCTCGAATCTCAGGGAATCAACCACTCCCAAGCAAGCACCGTCTAGTAAGAGTAGGTTAGGAAGATTAGACAACATCCCTTCTAATTCACCATTTTAAACTGAGATAACTAGTGAGGATAGTCGAATATCCTCCTTTCCCTAAGAAAAAACCCTTATATTCATTTTCTGACATGGGAGGAACATGGGCCATAAGGACTTCAAAGCTTCAACATACTGTTCTACTATACCAGTTTGAAGAAGGAGCTTTAGTAGGGAAAAAGGGATTTCCTAATTGATGATAATCATAACTATTAGTCATTGAACACATAAGGACTTCCAAATTTAACTGGGGATCAAAATCATGTAGGATTTTGAACCAATCCCGGGCCATGCCTCCCTAACAGATTTTTGCTAATTGAATCTTCATCTTCGATGTAGTTCCTTGTACCGCAAATATAGGTTTCTAACTTCATGATCCATCCTATCAAGTTGTTGGTGAACTGCAGCAATTCAACTCGTTTGGCTGATAAAAGAAGATCGTCTAATAGTGTGAGGACAAAACCCACTGCCATCCGTGAAACCATGTGAACCCACGTCCAACCTTGGCATCAATGACTTTGTCTTTGGAGTCACTTCATGAGCATGGACCCAGTATCTTGTTCCCTCATTGGTGCCTCCTAATTTTGAAGACTCACCTCAATAACACAAAGGCAAGGTTCTAAAGCAACCAAACGTTGTGCAGTCATGTCTCCCAAACTCTCACTGTTGATGAGAACTTACAAATAGTATTAATTTTGTAACGAAAGAAAATACAAGTATGGCCTAAGGCCCAAGTCAGAGAGCCCTCCCTCTAGCTTCCAATATCAAAACAAAATTTTCTACACCTTACATTATTTCCATCATTTCTATTCACAAACTTCCCTTTCTCTCTCTATATCTGTAACTACTTTCTATTTTGTCACTAAATTCTCTACTTTCAGTCATGTAAATACTTTCCCACTATTATGGACTTCCCTTTCTAATTTCCTCCCTTTTATGCTGATTGTCGCTGGATTGTATCATATGCTATACTCGAAATCTACGAAGTATTAACTCTAACAAGAAAAAACAGTATCACCGACACTGCAACAATTAATAACTTAAATATAGGACATGATAACACCAGTGATATATTTATATAATCAACATCACAAACTTGGTTATTGAGAACAAAGATTTATAGAATTCTCACTTAAAAATAGATTTGCTAAGTTTAACAACTTTCCTAATAGTTAAAATAACTAGTTAAGTCTTCGTACAAAAACAAACCTCAAAACATTGTTATGACCCTTATAATATTTTAAATATAAGTTGTCTTCTTTAATTTCTCTGACTTGTTATAGCACTGTCTTGAAGTGTTTAACCAAGACAAAGTGTTTGTTCACTCCTTTACTTGTGCCCAAACTGTGTTGAAGTGTCTAAGCTCAAAAAATAATTTGACACAGTAAGGAGTGTCAGACACATGTCAAAAGCATGTCTGACAAATGTCATGCCCAAAAAGTGTCAACACAATGACACACAAATCTACATAGGTCACGGTGTTTAATAGCTATTAGTGCATTCCATTACGTCAAACCTTAGACTCACTAAAATATATGGTCAACGAGGAAGTCATACCTTGTTAGAAATTGATAACCAAGAATGAGGTAAAGTCTATCATTCTCATTATTCAACCTTCAATAATACACAGGTTTATATAAAGATACCTAGATGAGTGACTCACTGTATGAATCATTCCTCCACAATCAGAAAGCATAAAACCCTAACAAAAAATATAACACTTATGTAAAATAGAATAGAGAGAGAAAAACAGAAAAGACAAAAACAGAGATATATTCCTTTGATATTCTCTAACAGTCCCCCTCAAACTCAAGGTTATTGAAGATATTCAATAACATTGAGTTTGTCCCGGAGAAAACAAAATCGACTTCAAGAGAGTGGTTAGGTGAGGAGGTTTACAATTTGACCAGTAGCAGGGATGTGAGTGCACATAAGGAGTGGTTGAGAACTTTCTCACGAAAGAAGATGTCAAGCTCCATATGTTTTGTGCGAGAGTGCAAGATAGGATCGTGAGTGAGAGCTACTATGCTTTGATTGTCAGAGTGAATCACGGGAGTAGTACAACTGATTTGAAGTTCCTTAAGAAGATTACAGCTATAAAATTTCAGACACAATGATAGCAAGGCTTCTATACTCTACCTCAGCACTTGAACAGGCAACCAGAGTTTGCTTTTTAGACAACCAGGAGACTAAATTAGGTCCGAAGAAAATACGAGAACCGGATGTGGACCTACGATCATCTATATCTAATGCCCAATCAGCACCACAATAAGCATTTAAAGTGTAACAGCCATTAGTGAGAGCAGCAGGACAAAGTTGTAAGCCATGAGAAAGAGATCCTTTTAAGTAGTAGGATGTGTTTGACAGCTTTTCCAATGTTCCAATAAAGGTTGGGCCATGAATTGACATACCTTGTTCACAATATAGCTTATTTCAGGCCGTGTAATAGTAAAATGTTGTAAAGCACCCACAATAGAATGATAAAGAAGAGAATCATCCATATAGTCGACCCGAGTTTAGATAATTTCAGTCCTCCTTGAAGAGGAGTAGATATGCCTTTTGCATCAATCATGTCAGCTTTAGCAAGAAGATCACGGATGTATTTGGATTGAGATAAAAGTAGAGAACCATTAAAGTACCTTTTGACCTCAATGCCAAGGAAATAGTCAAGATCACACGGTTGTTTGAGAGCAAACACAGAGTTCAGTTTGGAAATGACAGTTTGTAACAAAGAAAGAGAAGAACTTGTCAAAATAATATCATCAACATATATGAGTACATATATACAGCCAGCAGTGGTGTGAAGAACCAACAATGATGGATCACATTTGTTGTGAACAAACCCAAAGCTCGTGAGAGTGGAAGTGTATCTCTCATACCAAGCTTGGGGAGCTTGTTTCAAACCATAAATGGATTTTTGTAGTTTGCACGAGACTTGAATTAGATGGTACAAGGCCAGGTGGGGGATCCATGTAGACCTCTTCTTGAAGAATACTATTCAAGAATCCATTTGTGAGAGCAAGAGTAAGAATAATGTGAACTGTGATAGGTTTTACAACCGGAGAGAATGTTTTTTGAAAAATCACAACCATACTTTTGGTGAAAGCCCTTTGCTACCAGTTGTGCTTTATATTTATTGATAGTCCCATTAGCATTTTCTTTAACATGAAAGATCCATGTGCACCCAATATCAACGATGTGATGATGGTTACATTCAACGAGCCCATTTTGAGGATGTGTATGGGGCATATAATATGATGAGGAATGCCTAAGGATTTGAGATAGTGAGTGAAGGGACGAAATTCACCTTCCCAACAATTTGAACCTCTTTGATTTTTTGATTTAAATCCAATTCTACAATGGTTGAAATTGTTTGAATATGTGCAAGGTGTCGGATTTATTTTTGAGAAAATAGATCCAGGTATAGCGACTATGAGCATATAAATAAATGACACATAGTAACTATAACCCAAGGATGAAGTGACATGAGAGGGCCCCCAAAGATCATAGAGCATAAGTTGTAAAGGATGGGTATAGAGAGTAGAAGAAGGAGAAGAAGGGAATTGATGAGACTTTCCCATACAGCATGCTACACAAAAATCCACTGACATTTTATTGATGGAAGACACATTACCAAGTTTAACATCATGATTTAAGACATTAAGAGATGGATGGACAAGCCCATTTTGCCATTTGGAATATAAACTAAACTTAGGGTTTGTGATAGCCAAAGACACAAGACTTGAAGAAGCAGTGGATAGAGCAACAGAGGAGAGACATGCTGGTGAAGCAGGAACAAAGAGTTGAAGCAGCGGAAATTGATAAAACCCATTCGAACCAAGAGACGCTTTTAATAAAATGGAATCATCAACCTGAGATCTAACAAAACAGACAAAGGATGAAACTCAAAATAAACATGATTGTTACAAACAAAAAGACTAACACTAAAAAGATTTTTTGTTGAGAGAGGGCACATGTAATAAGTTTTTGACAAGGTAACAGAAGGATTGTAACTGGATTTAAAGGAAGCAAAACCAGAGGACTGAATGGGCAAACCTTGTCCATTTCCTAAGAAAACATTCTCCCCACTGTGAGAAGAGGTTGCATCCATTAAATTGGTTGCATCAGGGATGAGATGATGAGAAGCGCTAGAGTCAATGAACCAGTGTTGAGATTGTTGTGTTAGTGGTAAGTGGTAAGGTTGTGTTTGTCGTGAAGGATATAAAGGCGAGCGATGGTTGGAACAGATACTCCTGATGACTGAAATTAAGCTTGAATAGATGATACTTGGCACTGAATAAAGCCCTTACCGGTTTGACCACCTTGACGACCACGATAGCCTATTCCTTGTTGAAAATAGTTGTGACGAGAGATTGGAGAGGAGGTGGCAGTTGCCGAGTGAAGTTGAACATTGTGCATAGAAGGTGTTTGAGAACTTGTGTGAGCGAGATTGAGTGAGCTTGTAGTGTCCAAGGATTTGAACCGTTCAAGACGAACCTCTTGAGCAACAAGTGATTCAATTTCATCAAGGGAGAACAACTCTGGTTTGTTGTTGATGAGTGAGATGAAAAACTCATATTAAGCGGGAAGACCTTCAACAAGAATATCCAATTGTTCTTGTTCAGGTACAGGATCACCAATGGTGGTTAGAGCATCTACGAGAGATTTGATGCAAAGAAGAAACTCATTGATGGATTTGTCCCCTTTCTCCAAGGTGCATAACTCAGTTCAGAGTTGCCGAGCTTTGGCTCTGGTTTGTGAGTTGAAGTAAGGGTGAACCTTCTCCAATAGTTGAAACAAATGGGTACAACCAATAACACAAGTGAGGAAGGACATTGATAAGGATGATTGCAACCATGATGAGAGGAGTTGATCTTAGGTTTCCCAAACACTGAGATCAAAGTTTTCAATAGTTGTGTCATGATCAGAAGGTGTGAGGAACTGAGGTGGTATTTGAGGATTAACCACACAGCGGTGGAGGTAGTGGGCTTTGATTACAGGCTCCACCTATTGCTTCCAGAGAAGGAAATTTGTGTTTGTGAGGTTCTCAGATATAGTGTAAGAGAAAAGGAAAGGTTAAGATGCAATCTTGGGTTCTACAAGAGTACCCATGATGAGCAAAAAGAACTGACAAAAGCTCCAGGATCGAAAAAAAATAATAATGCTTTGGATACCATGTTAGAAATTGATAACCAGGAATGAGATAAAGTCTATCATTCTCATTATTCAACCATTCAATAATACATAGGTTTATATAAAGATACCTAGATGAGTGACTCACACGAAAAAAAAAAACGATATGAATCACTCCACTAACAGAAAGAATAAAACCTTAACAGCAAGTATAACACGTATGTAAAACAGAATGGAGAGAGAAAAACTGGAAAGACAAAACAGAGATATTCCTCTGATATTCTCTAACATACCTTAAGAGAATCAGGAAATAGTGAACAATACAACTGGAACATTGAAGTCATTATCATACCTAGCACAAGGGCAGCACCAACCCATCCAGTGAGACCCCACCTTTCACCAAGAAGAAACCATGCAAAACCGGCACCCCAAACTGGCTCCAGACCATAAATTATAGCTGTTTCTGTAGCTGATACATCACACATTGCAGACAACTGCAATTGAATCTAAGAAATCTATATCAGAAAAATGAATAATCTCTAACATATTCAAAAAGTTAAGTCGTATTAATGCTCAAAGATATTCATAATAAGGATTAATCCTTTTTTTAATATTTCAAATTGTTAGAAGTGGGTTTAAAGCCTAACTCAACCCCACAAAACCGGCTTGTAAGGTGAGGTTTGCACCTCACTTATATACTATGAATTGGCCTTATCTCTAGTCAATGTGGGACTTCCAACACCCCCCTCACGCTGAGGTATACTCATCTCGTGCGTGGGACAAGAAATTAGTGGGTGATCCTTTTAATGGCCCGATATCGGGTAGAACAGAATGTCCAAGAAATCTCGCTAGGATAGGCTCTAACTTGGCTCTGATACCATGTTAGAAGTGGGTTTAAAGCCTAACTCAACCCCACAAAACCGGCTTGTAAGGTGAGGTTTGCACCTCACTTATATACTATGAATTGGCCTTATCTCTAGTCAATGTGGGACTTCCAACACAAATTAAGTGAGGAATTTTATAAAATATATACTATATTAAAAAAATTAACAAACTCGTGTGGGGAATTTCCCTCGAGACTCAAAATGGATCCGGCATTGCATGGCAATCAATCCCAAATAGTGGCACGAAGTAGCCAACCCCAAAGTAGTAATAGGAAAGTTGGATGACCACAAAAATGATGTTGAAATACTTTCTCACAAAAAAAAAAAAAGAATCCTGAAACAAATAACTATGGAAATAAATCCTAATTTCAAAACTCAGACATCCATTTGAGATCACGGAGACAGACGAATTCTTAAAAAAGGAAAACCTATGGATGTTTGATTTGACTTTTGCTTTTATTCACTTGTGTTTCTAACAAGTACCCAAGCATTTTGGGAACCCACCCTTTAAAGGTAGCTACTTAAATACTCCACTTAACATCCCACACTTACTCGAAGTGAGACTGGGCACCCCATAATATCCAAGTTCCTATCATAGTACTTTCTGAGACATGATACCAATTAATAAGACCAACGTGGGGCTTGGGCACCCCATAATACTCATGTTCCTTTTAGTTTACTTTAATAAAAAAAAAAAATGTTATTGTTTACTATTCTTGTTTCTAAAAGCAAATAATGAAGTGGAGACAATAAGTATTTTCATTGTTAAAAATGAACAAAAAAGTAATAATAAACACCCACAAAGTGAGGGAAGAATGATGACTTTACCTCAACCCACAAGCATAAACCAGTTGAAAATATCCCTGTATAAATTGCTGGTATCCATGGAAAACCAGTCATCCAGTCTCTAAGCATTTTCCACGTCCAAGATGATGGTAAGGGATGCTGGGAACCATTAATGTAACTTCCAAGAAGATACCATATTGCAGAAAACAAAACAACAACGCAAATCTACATTTAAAACTTTAAAAAAGGTAAATATTGCAAAAGGTTAAGTGGAAGGGTTTCGCATTGAAATACACATAAACACACATACAGGAAAGAAAGAAGTGACATTGCATGGACAAGTAACTAACTAACCTCATATCCAAGGAGGGGCAGAAACTTCTCCTTATTTATGCTTCTTGACAAATGTTCAGTTCTTAACATATGAATGCCAAAAGACACAGCACTTAAAAAGTTCAAAAGATCTCCAATCTGTATTCACAGCATTCAGGTAATGTTTATCAATAGTCCTTAGCAATATATAATATTATTATGATAGGTTCTAAATTAAAAAAGTGAAAAATAGAGAGGGTAAGAACTAGGAGCAAGCTACTGGAGTTATTAACTGGAATGTACAAAATTAGGAAAACAAAATTCATATCAGGTAAGCCAAATACTACCCCTGCCCTTCGGCTTCATCCACCTTAGTCAATCCACATGATGTGCACCACCTATACCACTCCCCAATCAATTCCCTTCATATCAAGGCTGTGTTCCACGATTCAAACACGCACTAAAAGAACTCTTACCCTCTAAGTATCCATGACCTTAGAGCCATTTTTTCTTGCACAACATTCAGGTACTCTATACTTCCATTCTTATTACCCAATATATCCCCTATTCCTACTCTCCTTTCTACTCACATGAAACAGAGAATAATGACTTAAAAGCTTTTTGTATCATAAACTTCACCGTAAAAGAGAATAAAAGATGAAGGAAAACATGAAAATGAAGATCACTCTTACACGTGGAGATGCACCACTCGATTCCAGCATTCCAACTCCTACAATCGACACCAGGGCTCCAAACCAGGTTCGGATTGGAACTGCTGCTCCAAGAAGGCCATCAAGCAACGGAACCACAATTACCTGTTATTTCACCCTCATTTTCATGAAGAACTTGTTTAAAATAGACTCATGAAGGAAAGGTCACTCACACAATAAATAAAATTCAACTATCTCACAGTGAACATAGATAAAAATGATGCACGACCAGCATCAGAGGTTTGTAGTCCAAGTGCCTGCATGAGATATCCCAGACTGACCCAGATACCCAATTCTATGCCAGAATTTCTGGTAAAAGAATCTCCCCATCCTCGCACTACAAATGGGATAAAAGGAATGGCAGAAAGAGCAAAGCGCACAAATGTGAAAGCTGCTGGATTCATAACTGCCTGAACCTCCTTGACAACTGGAATGTTACTTGCTAAAAATAAATTGACAAGGAAATAGTAAGATCACAAGACGTACAAAAGCACCTAGATCATTTAAAAAATTACATGTTTCTACACTCAAAATATCTATTAATAGCAATTTACCCCAAAGCAATAAATGTAATTGCAAATATACAGGTATGCATGATACATTATACACAGGACAAAATATAATTTGTTGAAAACTAATGCTTTACTTAGCAGTCCGAAGCCATGTTTTGGTCTGTTATAATAAATCTGTTAAAGAGAGACAAAAAAGGATACAAGAAATGCTGAAACCCTGAAATAAAAACTACACAGCAGAACTCATTTTATATAGGCTAATTGTAATAACTAGAAATAATTGTAGGATATGTAATAGGTTTATAAATCATATTCTAATAAATCTTATTCTAACAAATATATTATAATAAGATATCCCTATAATTACAAAGATCCTAATTAAAGAAGGAAACAAATCATAAAATAAAATATTAAATCCTATGAGACCATATGAGTACTCTAAAATTTTATAACACATGATCGTATATTTCCAATATTTCTAACAAAATCAAAAGTAAACAATGCAATTAGTTGCTTAGCTTGTAATTTTCCTGTTTTATTTGAAGTTTCAGCTGATACTTCCATAAATTTTCTTGTAGAGATTTATAGATAATGAATAGGCAATATATTGTTGAAACAGAGTTCAGTTATTATAAATAAAACAAAGCTTTCCAAAAATCATACAAAATACAGTCGCAAAAACATGTAAAGCAAGACACAGAAGATAGTGGATTTGACTGTTTGAAAGTTTAAAATAGAGAAAAGTTGTGGGTCTTCGGATTTTTCTTTAAAAAACAGTTTTTCTTGCTGCTGAATGGTAGAAATGAGCATATGATCCCACCCATCCCAACAAATCGAGTGCCATCCTGTAATTGAGATTGTTTCGGGACTCAGATAGTGTAAAACTGTATGATCTTAGTATCTAATAAGATCATGATTTTTTACAACCATGGACTGAGGTGCAAAGAGAGAAAGTGGTTCTATACTCCATATTTGGCCACTATTATGCTATGGCATCCACGACGATAAAATAGCCACAAAGTTTTCTGCTATTCATAAGTATGCCAAATCCTAATCAAGTAAAAAGATGGCACAAGGCAGAAAATATATGAAATATGGAAACCACACCTAAGTGATCATCTAATTTAATATATTTAAAATTAAAATAATGTCAGATACAATGATCTCCGGATATTTTCTAGATATAGTAACCCAATGCTTGTAGTTTGAAACATATAACACGCTCAAAACTCAAAAAGTGCTAAAATCATTAGACTCATTTAGTATTAATTCTCAAAGTCAGCTCAAAGAAAATCATCACTGGTCAAAGAAACATTTAAGTCTTTATTATACCATGCAAAAAATGATAGTTACAAAATGTCATGTATATGTAAGCTAAATTGGAAATGTGCATCTGAACTCGCCTGAACTTCGGCCTTTTTGCAAACTAAAACCATCAAAATGAGTATGCTAGAAAATGGGGGGTTTCCCAATAACGGGATGAGCTTGCTATCTTGGCCAGAGCGAATTGACCAAAACTATGCCACCTGCTTGACGAGAAATTGACCAAAAATGGGTGGGTTGGTGTATCAAAGGTGTAATGGCTACTAATTCCCCTCCCGCTGTTCTAGTGGCAACTCACCTCCTATTACAGACATAGTTAACAGGAGCGTGATAGCCATAGTGGTACACAATTCGGAACTTCTCAATATTATACAACAAAATTTCCTTAAAGCAAATCAAGTACACGATTCACAAGGATGTTGAGAAAATCCAATAACTACCAACATTCTTCAGAATACAACATTGAATAGAATAAACTACTTGTACTTAAAAGTTGAGGCTGCCTACCTTTCTGATTGGGGCTATGAAATTGTGGCTGCACAATTGTCAGTCACAACGTCAAGGTTTAAATAACTCTCAGCAGCCACAATTGAGGATGAAATGACCACATTTGCCAAAATATTGTGGACCAAGACAAAATCACAGTCTGTTGAGTGTTAGAATACCTATTTATCTATTTATTTATTTACTTATTTATTTATTTATTATATTTTTTATATTTTTTTAGTAACCATATTACTATTACGGAATATATACCAGCTCCACGGAGCGGGAGCCTGGCCAATCACTTCTCCCCTCCAACCACGTTTTTTCATCCACAAAACACAAACTTAGACATTTAAAAAACTGAACCAAATCGATTGTCATCTAACCTTAGAGCAACATGACATTTAAATATATGCAATAAAACGTTCAAGCTCATAACTGGTAACACACCCCAGTCTGCACGTAGCCATAAGCATACGCAAATAAAAGCATTAATCATTCAAAGATACAACATCTTCTTCAGCCACAATAAATTTCCTTAGTTAATTTTCGTCAACCTTTCCAAAAACAGAGAGGGATTCGGTACGAGAAGGAAACAAAGGAAGGTTACCGTAAATAAAAGTGGTGACATTCAGCATAATGATGTTTCTCACTTTCCTCGATGGGAACAGAATCTTCCGCCACAGACACCGGTTTCGGAATCCGAACACAGAGTTGCAACTTCGGGTTTGGCTCAAACGGTTCGGGTCTTTATCCGAACGGGTATTCTCATTCTCCGGCGTGGGATCCGAACTCGAGTCTAGAATAACGGGCTTGTTCGACCCGTGACATGGATTGGGTGTAACTGGCGAAGAAGAGTGGCGCGGGCTTTGGCCGTGCATAGAGCAAGAGGCGGAACGGTGCCGTTTGGCGCGGGAAGGGTAGAGAAATGAGGAATTGTGCGGAGAAGGGGTTCCAGAAGGGTCGACGTAGAAGGGCACGGTTCTCCAGTACGAGTGCAGAGCCATGGTTGGCTTTGGTGACGAAGAGGAGTGACAATAAAAATATGTACCTTCTAAGAGTGTCCTGAGATCGTTATGATGTCACCGTCAATCATTAATTTTCGCACCAAAAAGCATAATATTAGAAGTCAAATCGGAATTAGTCAAATTGAATTAGTTTATATATCAAATTTTTATATATTTTTTTCTCCAATTTTAAAAGTTAATGTTAGAGTTGTCTTATAATAGTTTTTCTCTCTTAAATTTATGTGAAAATTATAATTAGTTTTTTTTTTAATTTTAAATCAATTTAGTCTTATATTTTTATAAATGTGTGCATTTAATTATTTTAATTAAATTTTGTTAAATTTATTTGACATTTCAAATGTATTTTTCAACTAACATTAAAACAAAAATGTGTTTAATGGTGTAAACAACTCAAATGTTATCATAAAATATGTTGGAACGTCAAGAAGCTTAACAAAATTTGGTTAACAAAATTAATCCACACATTTCTAAAGTTTGAGGACTAAATTTGGTCAAAGTTTCAAAAATAAAGTAACTCTAATTTTCAAAGTGAAGGGACAAAAACATATTTAACTTTTTTTTTAGTTTTATGATATTAAATATTTTTCATGTGTTAAATTTTGTTTCATATTAGTATTTGAATCGAAATGTATCGAATGATATAAATAGGTTAAATATCACTATAAAATTCTATTAACACATCAAACAAACTTGATATAATCTATGATTTATAATTTATATATATATATATATATATATATATATATATATATATATATATATATATATAAAGATTGTTGAACTCGAAAGAAAATATACCAAAGTATAAACTTGTGTGTGTATATTTATTAAAAGGAAAGATTGACTTTTAAAGTCATACATTGTTGAACTCATAAGTAAACGTACCAAGGTAAGTATCGTGTATATTTATTAAAACAATAAGCAAAAATTGAAAAACAATAAGCAAAAAATAAATAAAAATAAGTAATGATGAATGGAGAAAGAACAAAATTGCAATATAGAAATATGACAATTTCACGCACAATGTGTGTATGCGTGTGCGTGTGTGCATGCATCAATGTGTCCATACATGTGCGCGTGCATGTTTGCATGTGCATGTGTATGTGTTAGTTATTAGAAAAAAAATATTTAAAAGAACCTTATAAGTGAAAAAGAAGATGAAAAAAAATGAAGGATAGGTAGGAGATGAGAGAATGGCAGAGAGAAAGAAAGGGAATTTTGAGAATGCAATTATAAAAAATTTCAACATTCTAAAAACACTTAGAGATCTAATTTTGGTTTGAGTCTAATCAATATGGTAATAGAGGAGTGAGGTTAAAATCTTTTTATGTTAAATATAATAAACTTAGGTGTGCTTTATCAACCTTTTAATTTATCTTGCACTATGTATTGTTTTACCTTTCTTTATATACTTTTATTTAAACTTTTTTTAATTACGGTCTTCTTTGTCGATTTATATTTGTATTATTTAATTTATCTTCAGTTACCTACTAGTCTTTTTTATTTATTTATAATTATATCATTCAATGTATCTTAGTTACTCACAAGTTATGTTTATTAATTTATTACAATTTATGCACCAATTTTTTTTATTAAATTTATAATTATGTTTTCTCCTTTATCTCCGAATGTGCATTGATATTCTGTTATTGTTAATTTATATTTTCGTTATTTTATTTGTTAATGATATACTAAACTATATCTAATCATTTATTTAAAAGTTCTTGTTTTGATTCTTATTGAATTTTTTTATTATTTTAAACATAATTATTTTATAATTCATAGAAATACATACAAAGTAATAGAAAAATAAATCAAAATTAAATGTGTTTATTTAGTGAACTTTTATAAAATAAAGTTACCTATATGCTCTATTATCACTTTTATTACTTTTTGTATTTATTTGGATTGTGTGTATAGATTATTGATCAAGACAAATTCGACATATTTTAATAGTTGTCACATTATATGATCCTTGAAAATGTCAAAGAATATATTAGTTGAGAAATTGAGACCAAGATAATATATAAGTGTATGCCTTTACAAATTTTGTTTTTTTAAACCATTATTTCATAACATGGAGTCAAAGTTTGGCAATGGAAACTTGTGGTGTTGTCCATCCTATCACATGTAAAATCAATATGAGGCAAAATTTATTCCCAAGTAAGTTTGAGAATGACATATAATAGAAAATAGAAGTTTACTTCCAAACTTTTCTCGTAATATCTTCCAAAAGTGACTTAAAAACTTTGAATCTATATTAGATACTACACTTTTAGGAAGTCATGAAATCTTACCTTAAAGAAGAGATTCACAATGTAGCATGCATATATCAACCTTGTGTCACAAAATGAAATGGGTTAATTGATCTTGGAAACTCGTATATAAAATCCATTGAAATACTCATCCAAGGTAGGTTAAGGATAGGAAGACAGGTGTAAAGTCCATTGTATTGAACTTTAGACTAATTATTTTTTTAATATAATGCACTATCCACAAAAGAAATTGAACTTGTTTCTCATACATAATCAAAAGAAGTGTGCATATAATACTTCAATGATATTCTAAGCCTAAAAATTTTCATCAAGCTTCCCTCATGTGTTTCTCTTAAGATCCTTGAGGTATTATATGTGAATATGTCACATGTTTTTATTTTACATGTGAACCTCTTAAATTTCGAAAGGAAAAGGCAAACTTAGTAAGAGATGTGAAATTGGGATGGGTATAATGATTAATTCCCCTATGTAATCAAACACAAGCAAGGAAAGACCAATATTGTTGCACATGCCCTTTCAAATAGATACATACAATGTATGGCTTTTCAAGGACAAAAGATAATATTGTCAATCTTGCAAAGTTATAACAAGATCATAGAGTTCTTTATCATAAATGAAGTAGTTTATGTGATTACCCTTGAGTTTTTCATTCAAGTAAGATGTTAGATGCCTTTTCTAAAGTAAAATGATCCTAACTCTTAGATTAGAAACATCATAATAAATTTCAAATGATTTAGAAAATTTAAGAAATTATATATAGGTGAGGCATTGATATGTTCTTTGAGCTTTGAAACATTTTTTTCTTGATCTTTCTCCAATTAAACAACACGTCTTTTTTTACTATCTTATTCAATGGTGCAACATTTTTTTACTAAAATTTTTAATAAAATACTCTATAAAAATTAATCAACCTATGAAAAGTTCTAATTATTACCAATATTTTTAAGTTGGTCAATTTTTAATTGCTTTCACATCAACCCTCTTAAAGCTCTCTACAAATCCTAAGAAGTCTATATGATCCATTCCAAAGATGCATTTTTTTTTCTATTTTCCTACAATGCTGACATTCTAGACGTCTTAAACACGTGTTTAATATGATTGACATGTTCATCCATGGTCAAACTACAAATCAAAATATCATCAAAGCAAAAACTACAAATTTCTCTATGCACAAATGAAACACATGGTGATGCATTATGATGAAAACCCATTTTAGAGTTTAGCCTTATATGGTGTTTTAATGATTAAGAAAGCTCCATAAAGACTCCCACTGGACATTAAGATAAAAAATTTATCAAGTTGCGAATGTGCACTTCAAGGAGCTTTAGAGAAGAATAAAGAATCACTTATTGGAAATTAAAAATAAGAACACAAATGGAAACATAGTATGCGCACATAATGGATATAAAAACAACAAAAGAGAAGAAATATGGTAAAAGATGGAAGGAAAGAAGAGGGGAGGGGGCTCAATAGTGATGACACACCACTTGAGGGGGCACAACACGCACCATACTCAAGATTAGTGGTGTATGTCACCACTTGAGAGCAATTCTCAAAATAAGACAGGGAAAATGACACTCCTAAGATAGCACTCTCACAAATGGTCAAATATAGATTGTATAAAGGGCCTTTTTTCAAAACAACAAAGTTCAAGATAAAGGTGTAATAACATAAAAACTTAAGCTTTTGGAAACTAGTCTAAAAGGAGGTGTCTTGAAATGGAGACAACCCTAACTTGGTCTCCAAAACTTCCAAATGCGTGGCCTTGACCTCCTCTTTTAGAAATTCAACCTTGCTCTCCTCCTCTTATTTAGTATAAGCTTAACCTACAAAACAAACAAGCAAATGAGTCAACATGTCAACTTCAGTCAAATCAACTATGGTCAACAAGTCAACCAAAGTCAACTTAGGAAAAGTCAACATAAAGTAATAAAAAACAAGGTCAAAGAAGAAGGATTAAAGGCCTCCCTTCTAGTCATGCTTCTTGTAACTCTTCGTGGAAGGTCCTCTGATGAGTTCAAATTTTTACCCTCATTTAATGTTTAAATTTGGGGATTTAATAGAATTTTTGTACTTAAGGATTGATTTAATTAGGATTTATGATTATTGGATTTATTGAGTATGTAAGGTAAAAATGGCGTAAAAATTGATTTTAGTTGCATAAAATATTATTGGATATTCTAACGTTTGTTAATGCAGCTGAAGTTTAATTTGGGTCATTAAAAGTGTGGATTTGAAATATTCAAAGTTACAAAATAAGTCCAAAATCAGGAAATTCTGGAAAAGAATAATTCAAGAGCTAAATGCACCCCCAGTTTTATTTTACACACTCCTCTTGCAAGTCGACCACAAAAACTTGTTCTGCACCACCAAATTTTACTAAGTTGCTCTTTGCACTTAAACTCCACTCACCAAATTGACAATCAGAGCTTGCCATGTCACCATCTTCCAAAAGGAAACCCTAACCCTAATTTTTTTTTCTCCTCTCCCACCATCACCATGCCGGCAGCTGCCGCAAACTCTCCGGCCACCACAGTTCCATCATCCTTTACTGCATCATCCTTGACGCCGGAAAAACGCAGCCATTGCAACCAACACCTTCGCATCACACAGCAGCAGCCAAAGCGGACCTCCATGGCAACACCATCTTCATCTTCATCAACACACCACCTGCAACACACAAGTCGCCATCCACCATGACCACCATCAACATCAGAAGACGCGAGCCAGATCGAAGCAGCAGCAAAATCTGCAGCACCTATTGCCATGGTTTTCGCCCTGCACTCTCGGAGAAAATTCAACACCACCACGCAAACACAACAGCAGATCAGAAACACGATCCCCTTCGCTGCAGATCGAGCTAGAAAACGCGTAACTTGCACCTACTATAGCAGCAGCTGAACCATCGAACCAGACCATCCTTCACGCATCATTCTCCACCACTGCAAACGAACCAGAACCTCAACTACGATGCACTCATGAACGTCCCTACACCCGTTCGAGCCTCCATGCACCACAACACAACAACGTTCACTCACCTCGCTGGAGAAGAAAACGTGAAGCTTCTAGTAGGTCGCGTCCCATGGCAGCCACCACGACGCAGCAACACCTCAATCACACCTGTACCATTTGAGTCATGGCCATCCACCATCTACGCAGCCGAAAAACACAGTAGTCGTCACAAAAACACCATTGTAGCCTCACTCATTCCTTCATTTGCAGAAATCCTAATTCTGGAGAGAGAAAGTGCACTTGCCACGTGTCAGTTTCTCATAGGGCAGTCAAACTAATCAATAGGTCAACTGATCAAAGCAGCAGTCAATTCTGGTCAAATTCTAGTCAATTTTGTAAAAATGGTTAAACAAGAGGGGCAGAATTGGAAATTAGACAGAAATTAAGTTGCTAATTAATTAAATAAAGATAAAAGATTTTAGCAACCGACTGATAAAGTCCAAGTCTAATTAAAGTCTATATAAAGAGGCCTAAGGGAGCAGAAGAGGAACACTTAGCAACTCTCTAGTTTTGGCAAATACCGTCATCCACCAAATCTCTCATTCTTCCTTTTCTTTTATTTTCTTTCCTTCATCATATTATCATGTATTCTATCAAAGCCATGGAGGGCTAAGCTTTTAGGGTTGATTCCACTGTAATTTCTTAATTGGATTCTGAGGTTAAATGAATTAATTTATTTGTTCCTTTGATTATTGTTGTGGTTTTTGTTTATCTATGTCCTTTGCTTCTTAATTGAATAGAAAATAATGATTTTAAATCTACATGCATGCTAATCATATGAGTTAAAAGGTTTGTAAATTCAATTGAGACTTTACTTTGATTTTATTTAGAAACTTTCATTTGATTAAATAAGTTTTTGCCAATAATTGAGACTATTTTGATTAAAGGTAATCACTTTATCTAAAATTAGTCAAGACTTTACTTTGATTAATTAAGTTTTCTATTTGGTGAGGATACAAAGGAATAGACATGATTAGGCATACTAAAATTTAATTGAGACTGTACTTTGGTTGAATTTACTATTGATAATCTAAAAATTCTCATTTTTAATTGAGACTGTACTTTGATTAAAAGTGAGAATGCCAACAAATTAATTAAGACTTTACATTGATTGATTTGTAAATCAACAACAATAATTAATTTAACAATTATCTCTATATAACCGATGAAGAATCCTATTTAGAAAAATTAGTGGAATTGACCTATTTACTATTATTGTGTTTACAATCTTTTATTTGCGTGTCATTTATTCTTTGCATATCAAAACCCCATATTTTTATAGATACTAGTTTTAAATTGCATTTTTATAAGGATCAAATATTTAAGATCAATTATGTATTCGTTGTGAGACGACTCAGGGTTATCTTAACCCTAACTAGTTTGTTCACTACTAACTTGGCAATATTGAAGTTGCTAAAGTTAAGTAGTGGTAATTTGATCGCCTAACGACAGCGTTATCTCCATTGATTTATAGTGAGTCATGGACTCATCATATTAGCCTCGTGAGTGTGCTTAAAGCACAAGTTAGGCCAAATGGCATGATCAACAAATGAACACATTGTATGCACACTCTTAACACAATTAATCATATTGTTTTTACCACTTCTATAGTGTTAAATGTGAATTCTTAACCAATTTGAAAAATGATTCTTTAAAAAGAGATTAGTTAGAAACAACCTTAATTGTATATATTTTCACAAATATTGATTAATTTTCTTTGTGTAGGTGCGATAAAGGCATAATTAGGTAAAAATATTTCAAAACATGAAGAGTCCTATTAGTGAATCACAATTTGATCAACCAATCATGAAAAGTTGTAATGAACATAATTAAACACCATTTTACATAGTGCATACAACTTCACCTAAAGGAATCACTCCTTAGAGAAATAATCAATTTAATGACCAATCTTTATGTTTAAAGCCACCTTCTTAAACTCTTCCATGAACACTCACAAAAACTCCCCATTTTCCTCTTGGTCGTTCACGAATGTGATGGAAGTTAGGTGATGAGGTTAACTTGTGATGATGATAATGTCGTTGTTGTCACGATCAAATTAATACTACTAAATTATAGCAACTTTAGTATTGTTAAGATAGTAGCCAACAAAATAGAAAGGGTAAATTCAACCCTAAGTCGTCTCCCAACGAACACAAAATTGATCCCTAACAAATTAGTTCTTATAAAATTTGTACACTAAAAGTGTTAGTCAAATACAATAAAAATAAGAAGATAAAAATAAACAAAATAAATAAAAGATTAGATAACAAAATTAAAATAAAGAAATAAATAAAATTAGAAAATAATAAAAAGAGATAAAAATAATAACAAAGAAAATAGGTTGATTTCGTTGCCTTTTCAAAATAGGCTTCATCAATTGTTATATAAAGATTATTGTTCAATTAAGTATTATCTTAGATTTTAAAATTAATCAATGTAAATTCTCAATTAATTTGGTGACATTCTCACTATTACTCAAAGTATATTCTTAATTAAAAACAATAACTTTTTAGGTTAATCACAGTAAATTTAACCAAAGTACATTCTCAATTAAATATTACTATACATAATCATGTCTATTCTCTTATCACTTTTATCAAGTAAAAAGTTAATTAACCAAAGTACATTCTTGATTAATTATTACTAAATTTTTTACATTTAATCAAAGTAAATTCTTAATTATTGGAAAAAATTCATTCAATCACATGAAAGTTTCTAAATTTAATCAAAGCATATTCTCAATTAAAATTAAAATTAAAAACCCTTGGACTCATATGATTGATATGCTATGTAGATTTAACACCATGATAACTTACTACAATGTAAAAATTATTACTTTTACTTGATTAAGAAGCAAAGACATCGAAAAAATAAATTACAATAAGAATCACAAGAACAAACAAACTTATTCACCTAACCTCAGAATCCAATTAAGAAATTATAGCAAAATCAACCCTAGAGGCTTCATTGAATGCAGAAATAACATAAAAAATAGAAGAGAGGGTGGAGAACATGAAAGATGAGAGAGTGGATGAAATTAGGTCCCTCTAAAGGGTTCCTAAGCTCCACTAATGTGTTCTCCTAAGTCTTTTTATATAGAAATTGGATTGGGTTTTGTTTTGCACTTTTATATTGTCATAATCTTCTTTCTAATAATGTAATCCCCTATAATTATCTTCTAAATTATTCAATATCTCGAAGATATATTTGATTGTTGTGGAGATCTAAAAATATTTAAAAATATTTTGCCAGATTTAAAAAGATTTGGTAAATATTATCTTTTGATATTTACTAATGTAATTAAATAAGATGATTATTTAAAAATATCAAATAAAATATCTAAAGATATATTTGTCCCAAATTGTATTTTATCATAAATATTTTTGAATTATCAAAGTTCTTTTTGTGGAAAAAAAAATATAGAAAATCGAAAGGTCCATTTTTTGTTGTTTGTTTCCTCTTCTTGGCTTAGCCAAATTTTTTCACTTTTTCATGCTTTTCTTGCCTTCTTCATGTCTTGCTTGGCTTGGATTTTTGTGATTTTAATTATTTTGTATCATTAACTTTATCTTTAAAGTGTCATGAAGCTTTAACCGGTTTATTTCTACATCTTCATAAGCTTAAGTTAGTTGCAACTGCTCTAGCACACCTTAAAATATTCAAAGAACATTTATACATCTAAAAGGCTATTTTTAACATGTTTTTTATATTTCATGCTGAATAAACCCAATTATAAAAGATCCTAATTAAAACAAAATTTTAAAGCATCCAAGATTAAATAAATAAAGGCATAAATATGCATTCATCAGAGCGTCAAAGTTTGTTATCAATATGTTAAAACAATTTATGGAGTACTTAGGTGGTTGTGTGAACTAATTCAATGTTTCCCCTTTGAGCTAAAAGACTCAATAAGAGATACTATAATCGTTAGTGTAAAGGCTAACTTCTGGTGTGCACATTAATGTGTTCATCCCAATTAATACTTTTGTCGTAAATTTCAATGGTGAGACTCTTCAAGTTTGGTGGGAGGACATTTTCTATATTATATACATATTTCTCTCTTATGAATAAAATTGTGATAAAACTATCAACATTTAAAGTAGACAATACCTTAAATATGAAAATTTACTTTAACGAATTTAAAATTTAAACTAATGGAAAACTATAATTGATATAAAGACATGTCAATTTATATATATATATATATATATATATATATATATATATATATATATATATATATATATATATATATTTTTTATATATTAAAAATATATATATTATATATAAGTTATAT
>Ga0214543_1003967_pt1 | contig 28383 bp, 4 predicted proteins | sample CNSS2metaG_FD_160094 | JGI IMG/M metagenome (GOLD analysis project Ga0214543, IMG submission 160094) | Root nodule microbial communities from cowpea collected in UCLA plant growth center, Los Angeles, California, USA - CNSS2 | ecosystem: Host-associated > Plants > Roots > Nodule | place: USA... | reverse complement strand
AAAAAAAATATATATAAAAAAAAAAAAACAAATATATATATATATATATATATATATATATATATATATATATATATATATATATATATATATATATATCTTTACATTGCATCAAGAGTTAATGATTCATTCTCTTAATTTTCTTACTTGATTCTGCAATAATATGGTGTGATCTTTAATTAATTGACACTTGATATGATAGATAGTGTTATATTTTGTGAAACTACTTATAAAGTTTAGGAAGATCTTTAAAATTGATTTTCTCAACGTCATGCACTTTATAATATTGTAATATGCACTTGTAGAGCAAATAATGAAATACGCGTCGATGCAAATTCTTATAAGATTGAACGAGTATCATGGTGTTATTTGTGACCAACTCCTTTTAATTAATCCACTACTTAATGTTACTTGAACTTACCACAAAAACTATGAAATTTGGACACAATATATGAAAAATAAAAGTTTCAACCATCATTGTTTAAAACACAGAACCAATAACCATTATTATTTCATGCAAACATGGTTCTTCTTCTCATCCTTATTCATCTAATCTTAGCTCATTCCATTATTCTTGTTGTGACAAGGATCATCATATAAAAGAAACATGCTAAAAGTTACATGGTTATTATCATCGAAAGCATATGTTAACTAAGAATGCTTATTCTAAGCACAATGAAAGTAGTCAATGTTCAAATAATAATGTCACAAGGACTACAATGTCATAACAACAAAAGTCTAATGACATAACAATAAGAAGTCTGCAATTGGATTAACTAAATTAAACTTGCAAAATGTGTCGTTTATTATGTAGGATAACGAGTCATCTAAGGGTTTTAAAACCAAAACCATCAATTTTTCTTTAGGTTTGCACAACCTAAACTAGTAAGTGATATCCATCACATTATATATCTTTACCATCCTTGCTTATCAACAATATGGAAAATAGTGTGAAAAACATGTCAAATATATAAGAAGGGAGGGTTTAATTGTGATGGAGCTTGGTCGAGACATGGAGCTCCAAGTGCAACGGAATGATGGAGGAAGCATGGAAGAGTAGAAGGCAAGTTTGTAGGCTCTTGCTTGCAATGGATAGGTGAAAGGGTGAGTGATTTAGAAGTAGCTCTAGCTTACAAAGGGGGCTAGAGGCAAAGAGAGTAAGCTCTCTAAAAGATGACTCTCAAGTGGCAATAGTGAGGAGTGTTCTCAACTCATTGGCTTCTATTGCACAAAAATTCAAGAGTGATACAAATGAGTGAATTTTTGGCTTTTATATGAAGTACACATGAGAAAGGAGAGCCATTGGATGGAGTGAGCTTTGATCTTGGACGTTGATGAAAGCTTGGAGAAGGAAGTGTAAGATCCAAGTGTTATAGGAGGCAATGCCACACCCCTTGGATCTTGGCTTGAAGAACAAAAAGGGTTCTTGGCCTTTAAATGTAATGACTAACCTTAGTCAAACCATGAAGCAAAGGAGCCTCCTTGCCTTGCCTTGATAGTATCGGCCATGCGTGAAGATGAATGAGTCGAGCCTAATTTGCACCCCATCCTATGTTCCTTTCATGTCTTATGTATTATTGGAAAGCAAGGCCTAAACATTGGCCCAAAATAAATTCTATTCTACTGCAATTACATGTAATCCTTCATATCTTGGTGATTTCCTTAGCCCATGTGAATAATGTGTGGAAGCTTTGGTCTTGATGGTCACTTAGAGGAATACCCATTTGAATCTTTCTTATCATAGACCATGTTGTTGGGCCTCTCAATGGGCTTCCACTGGATGTTGGGCTTGAAGGATCATGTATGCTTGGTGGGATCACATCAAATTTTGTATTAGAAATTGTTTTCTTTTTTATGTCTTAATATGAGTGTTGTAAAAATACACTTTCTACATAAAACGTGTTGCAATTAAAATGAAAATATATAATTTCATTATTACTAAAGATGTTTTTTTTTTTTATCTTTCAAATCATGTTATTAGAACTTTGATTATGTGCTTTGATTTAACCATTAACAAATAATTATCATATAGATAATCTTAAACTAGATTCTTCCATTGGACAATCAGATGTACTTCATGTTGGTGTAGATGGTTGTAGAGGGAGAGGATGGGGATTGAGTAGAGCCTAAACTCTTTTCACATTAAGTAATTTGAAATGAATAACAATAAACAAATTAAGCATAAAAGAGGATTTTTTTTTATATTGGTTGACCCTAAACTCTTAGGTTACATCTAATTTTCCCTTAAGCACTTTACTTAAGAGGTCCCACTAATGAATTAAATTTATTACAATGAGTATATTCTCTCCAAACACCACGAATATCAACCTTTCCAGGTTACAGGAGTAAATCTCTTCAAACATAAGTTTAATTAACCTATTTATGTATCCTTCTTCTCACCCTAAGATAAATAATTCTCAATTAAAATGAGAAAACACTCTCAAAGAAAGAAAGTACAGTCTAAGCTCACATGGGTAAACTTCACAAGGTGAAGAATATTACAATTGATGATCACTTTTCCTTCTCTCAAACTTAACTTTCCACTAAGTAAATTTGATAATGATTTGCTATTTTCTTTCATTGTGAATTTTCTTGTCGTTGATGTTTTTTTTTTCTTAATCAACTTATCCTCTATTTATAGTTGTTGAGGATATAAGTGTTAAAGTTTAGTAGAATCAAGATTTGATCATTCAATTGCAACTTCTCATATTATTCTTCACATGAAAAGTCTTGATAATTTCTTTGAAATGATTTTTAGATCTACGTTCGAAGTTCCAAATGTTTTCCTTAACTTATTTAGCTTTTCTTTGATTCTTTAATTTAATGAAACTTATGCAGCTTATTTTGTAATATCTCATTAGTAGTGTAATCAATATCTTTTACAATCAAAACCAAATTAATGTGGTCACATATCATAATATATGAAATACTTTTATATTTAAAGATAAAATACATTATGTTTGATAATTTAACATTAAGTTATTTACAAATAATTTGAATGTTGCGACTTAATGAACTAAGAGAAAAAAAATGTATTTACTTGTCAATTGTCTAATAAAACACTTGAATTCCTCTTATGAATGTAACGTCTGATCCATGGTTTTACGATGTCCATTGATTAGTTAAATATTTCAATTGTTTGGTCAATATGAATGTGATCTTCAACACTATATTGTCTAGTCAATTGCTTTAAATATCTAGTCAGAAAAACTAAAGTAAGTATAATTTCTAAACCAAATACTTGAGATATAATATTATTTTCAATAATTATGGCATTCCTCATGAGCTATCTGATGATCTCAGTATAAATGACTTGCAGTTTAAGGCAAAACCCTCTTATTCCAACCTTTTCAAGGGCCTCTCTTGTCCCAAATTGTGACTATCAAGATTGTTAAGATCAACAAGATGTTCAACTATAAGAATTCAAACATCATTCTTTTTAGCATGAACCATTGGGGACTGCACAATAGGAAATTCCATGACTAAAGATTTGAAGGTAGTGAAAGGCTACGACAAGAATTAGAATTAAGTGTATTAGATTGGGGTGTAAAATAATGAAGATAATGTATGTGTTATAGCTGACGAGCCATAATAATCAAGAAGGTTTTGATGAAAAGAAAACACTATCAGACGAGTAAGTCTTTGGTTAGAAGTAAACTTATGATTAGATGACTAATAGAAAGCATCTAATGGAAATAGTAAGAATGAGAAATTGATACATATTGTTGGAAGATAAAAATATATGATGCATATTATTGCTTGCATGTGCTAAATGATTAAAATTTATACATTGAATGTGATATGACCCCAACAAGCCCAACATCAAGCCAAGGTACACCTTCAAGTCCAAGCCCATCAAGAGGCCCAATAACAAGAGGCATGCTAAAAAAGATGCAATTGGACTTCATTCAAGATGGCCCAAATCCATATGGGCTTCTCACACTCTTCACATGGGCCAAAGAAGATTTGAAGATTTGAGGAGGTGTATCAAAGAGCAGTAGAATAGCAATAAGTTTGGCCCATTGTTTAAGCCTTGTTTTCTAGAATAATAAGTCAAACAATGTTTAGTTGAATTGCTAAAATTGGGCTTAACTAAGCCTAATAGGAGATTTGGCCATGAGCTACCAAAGGTTCAAGGTGGACTAAATGGAAGTCAACATTCCTTCCTACACCTAACGGATCCAAGGGCTAGGAATGCTTCCTCCTTTTCCAAGGCATCATCCAATGGTCGTAAGCGTTGCTCCTTCTCCAAGCCATCTTCCACGGCCAAGATTGAATGCCTTTCTCATCCGAGGGCTAAGAGTGCTTATGTGTATTTACTTTCATATAAAAGCCTAAATTTTAGGCTATTGTAATCCCTGTTGAAATTTTAAGCAATAGATGCTTAGTGTTGAGAACACTCCACTCCTATTTCCTTTTGAGAGTCACTTGAGCTAGAGGATTGAATCATCTCCTCTAGCCACCTTCCTCTATCTTCTCTAAGATAGAGTTCATTACTCACCTTTCATTCCAATTTCGAGAACAACCTTCATCCTTCACCTTGCTTCCGCCAACCCACACTCTTCCATGGAGCTCTCTTCTTCACCTTCATCCAAGGGGTTCCACCAGAATGTGTCAATAAAAGCAATAAATTTGGTAAATGAAAAGGCCAAATCTAAGGCATTAGACGAGTCTAAAAGTTAAACAAGTCAAGGTGTCAAACAAGTGTAATAATGAAAATCAGTAGGTGTATGCATTAGACAACCCAAGTCTCTAGACAACCTAAGTCACTAAGTTAAACAACTAAGGTGTTTAATGACTAAAGAATTAGACAACAAAGGGTTAGATGACTTGAGATAGCTTAAGTCCTTAGACTACCTTAGTGTCAGATAACCAATATCTTAGAAATCTGAAAATAGCTTAAGTCACTAGATGACCAAAGTGCTAGTTAACCTTTATGCGAAACTTTTATGGTGTGCTGAAACAAGTTTTTTTATCTCTGAATATTTGTGTGAATTAACATATTGATACATGTATTTGAAATAGAGATTCAATTATATGAATTACAACGAATATTATCACTTTGGAAAAAGGAAGCTTTTTAATCAAATGTTCAAATGAAATTAATATTTAGAAATATCTGATGAATGAACTATTGGCACAAGCAAGCTTGAACCAAAGATTTGATAAAGCCAAGTGCATGAAGATCATATGTGTTTGATGAAGATTGATGAAGATCCAGTTGAAGATTATGTTTCTAGTGTATTAAATCTAGAAATAATGTGTTAAATGTAATGATTAGGTGTTGTATCATGTTGGTAGGCTATACGACATAGGTTAGATGTCTTGTTAGTCTTAGTGTGTCTCTTTTAATTTGTTAAAATGGGTTTTACTAGGTTAAAAGACTTGCAATATATAGTTTTTGGTATGAATGTATTCAATCAGTTGAATTATTTTTCAATCGATTGATTTCACTTAAGTCAACTGAAATCAACCGACTGTACAGAAAATTCAACCGACTAATTTCACTTAAACTAGACTATATATGTTGTGTTTTCGAGAGCAGAGGAACGATTCTGAGTTTTTTAGTGCGAAATCTTGTCATTCATCACTGGAAAACTCTCTGTGCAATACATAGCTGCAATGTGTTTATTGAAGATCTTGGTTGATCTTAGAGGCATTTTGGCTTGGAATTAGCTTGAAAAACACATGTATGGTTGGCTAGGGAGAGCCATCATCAGGTTTGGCTGTTCTTCTGCCTCTGGTTGTTTGCCTGATGTGATTTTAGGTCTGTAAGTGTGATTCTTGCAGGGTGTAAGTCTAGATTTTTATGTGAGTCAAAAATCTTGTGATTTTCTTTGTTAAAAAGTGTAATCTTGGTGTGTGATTTGTAAAACTTTTAAATATAGTGGAAACCAGGCTCATGTTGTCCTTGTAAACTGGATATAGCTCTTTGATTAAGTGAACTAGTAAAAAAACAAATGTGCAATTCTCTTTCCTTCATCTCACTCACTTTAAATCACTCTAAAAACTCAAGAAAACTAAGGAATCCACTCTTTGTTATGCTTTAATGCGTTCTTGTCTAATATGAGGTTGTATACTTGTTAGAAATATTATTTGGAACAAGTCTTGTATGTAAAAGTTTGTTGTTTGAGTTGAATCTGTGAATTCGGCATTCTACATAAATTCCCAGAATTTTAGCTGACTGATTTGAAATTTTAATCGACTGTTTCATAGCTCAAGAACAAACTAGTCTGTTGTTTTATTTTTTGACCGATTGAAATTGTATTGTTCTACAACTTTTACATCTAATTCCCTAGTCTATTTGATTCAATTGAAAGGGTGTAACATCCCTAAGGAATATTACTGATATTTAATATATAAAATAAGAAATAAAAATAAATGCCTCATTTAATATAACACCATTTCCCAAAAAAAATGCGGGAAATTTAAAACTTTAGTACCATGTAATAAAACAGGAGTCCATCATTATAAAACTGAGGTAATATTCAAATGGCTCCAAAAAAAATTACAAAGTTATCTCAAAACCAAAATAATAATTATATACAAAATCCCATGCTATCCCCCGCTCCGAGTCTATGCATCTCCTGGCCCACCTGTCACATCATCTGCTCCCGGATAACGAGTTATTCGATCATCGCCAAACACACACAGAAAGGGTGAGCTATGCACAATATATAAAACAGATACATGATATAAACATGTTTCCCAACCCAAAACAACATGAGTACAAAACTCATAATTTCCAAATCACCCAACCATGACCTCATAGTCCTTCATGACTCATATGCATGAACTAGTTCTTGAGACTTCCCTGTGCTCCCATGAAACTAACTCATTCGTGGTCCAACCCTATGAGCCTATCCCGCTCATAATCCTGCCCTACAGACTCCTCGCCTATAGTATAACATCCAAGTCTCATACTTGGACCCTGGTACGCACGCAATCACCATACTATGGACTCCTCGCCCAATAGTAGCCGATGGGAACATCACAGTTCCTTGCCCATCGTGTGCCCGACACATGCAATCACCATACTAAGGACTCCTCGCCCATTAGTAGCCGACGGGAACTCAACCAGTTCCATGCACATCATGTGTCCAACCATCAAGCACATCCCAGACCCCTATTGGACTTAGTCCTTCACGCCCCCAACACCACACCACATGCATATACATCCTATACCGAGGATAAAGCAACCCAATCACACACACAAGCACACACAAACATGGAATTTCGAATAAATTCGCTTAAGCTAGGGACTCTCGCCCAAGCTAAGCCCACAGCCTCGCTTAGGCTAGTTCACCTCACCTGGGCGAGCTTAAGACAGTGACTGCATCGCGTTATCTCGCTTAAGCGAGATCTGTTCGCCTAGGCGAGATCATCACTCGCCTAGGCACCCAAAACCAACTCGCCTGAGCTACAATGCAAGCAACACACCAACTTGATCATGACATCTCGCTTAGGCGAGAACGTCTCGCTTGAGCGAGACCCTGGTTCGCTCAAACCCACCAAAACTCCTCGCCTGAACGAGAAGTCGCGCTCAACACGCTCAACTTCATCATCATCTCGCTTAGGCAAACCTCACTCGACTAAGCCAGTGTACGTGTCACTCAAACCCAATTCGTGTCGCCTGAGCGAGAAGCTCGTGTGGCATCATGGTTTGCGTCTCTGCTAATCTCGCCTGGGCGAGTCTGGCTCATCTGAGCGATAATTGCAGATCCCTACACTAATTACGCACGCAACAACAGCAACCAAACACCACTTTGCACTCCAATTCATACCAAAAAAGCTTATAACAATTCCATCAAACATACAGCATAATTTATATACAACACAGTTCCCCCAACACCCAATTTGCACAAATAGTGGAGTACTTAGTGTAGATATTCATCATGACCATACTTTTAGATAATAACACCAATAGAACAGTACCCAAATACCCAAATCCCTCATTCCTTTCATGTGGAACACGAAAATTCATGGTAACAGGATGCACTATCATACCATATGACCAAAAGCACACAATTACAGTTCACCTCCCCTAACCTGAAAATTTGATTGAAATTGGGAAGAAGATTGGTTTTCCTTGGTTTGCCAATGATGTGCCACAGACTTCCTCTCAGTTCAGCCCCTTTATGCACCCAAACCTCCTCTCTCAGCCTAAATTTCGTACTCTCTCTATAATAGTTCACCACAGATGCCAAAACCCTTCCCTTTTCCTAAGTTTTGGCTTTTATAGGTGCCTTTAAGAGGGTTTTTAAAAATAAAATTAGTTTTGGGCTTTGTGGGTTTTAATTCCTCTTCAATGTTAATCATTCGGTAATTTTCCAACCCCCTTGGCTGCCCCATTCTGCTAGGCTTTTCTTTACCCCTTCACATTCATACCACCACTATTAGTTAGCAAAAATAAAGCTTATTCTTTGCCCTACCAAGGTTTGAACCCATGACCTTCCACTCATAAGGCCAAAGCACAACCACTATACCAAATCACATTTGGTGATACACACAAAGCAACATAAGTTTACAATACCAATCACATACTCATACATATCTTTAAAATCAATAATAAAATAACTACACATAATTGGCATACATAGAACTTGAACCCAAGTCCTCTCACACAATCAAAGTACTCTCAACCATTTGAGCTAGTACTTTTCCATGTCACATTAAACAATAGTTAATGCCATAAAGGCGCTTTCTACCCACATTTATTAATTAATTAAATATTTAATTAATTAATTTTCATGGGTTTTACAAAGGGGTTTTATGCTTTCAAAAAAGTTTTAAAGAACCAATTCAACCCCCCTCTTCTTGCCTTAAATCACCATTTCAAAACTAACATGAACTATTTCATTGAATGAATAATATTATTGCTCTAGCAATTCAAATGCAGAAGCAAGATTGCACAATGTTTCCTTAATAGGACATATAATGAAGGTTAAGTCATATGAGAAGAACATGAATAAGAACAAGAGAAAAGAAAAAGGAAATATTGTTGTAAATATGTCATATCAATAATGTCTTAGAGAAATTGGGTTTACAGCTTCAATATTGAAATATCCTTCATTGAGTGAAGTTGGAACAATGAACTATGTTATACCATACATTTGAGAGAGTGTCATTTGCTTATTGTTGAAATTGAGAGTTCTTGATCTTAGGGGAGATTGAGAACGATACATGGAGAGGTTGATGCTTAGTGTAGCTTGAAAAGGTTTGTACTCATGTATTTGGAGAGGTTGAAACTCGTGTAACCTGGAAAAGATGATACTCGTTACCGATAAAAAATGTTGATTAGTAGAACTTCTGGAACAAGTTGCTTAAGATACGAGACAACCTCAGGTGAAGGTGAAATTGTATAAACCTGTAGTTTGCATTCTCTCTATGCCTACACATTCATTTTTCAAGTAGTAAATTCATTTGTCATCGCATACATATGTGCGTAGTTTTTGAATTTGTTTCTCATACTATATTCATCCCTCTCATTCTAAACCTACATTGCATTAACATAAATTAAAGCATAAAGACTTGGGTTCAAATCTTGTGTATGTTATTAGTGTGATATTTTAATTGTGTTTTATTTTACATATATGTTTTAAATGCGGAAACATGATTTATCATTATATGTGTGCATGAATTGGCATGAAACATTTAGTGGCTCAATGGTTGTACATATGCTTGATGGGTTGGAAGGATGTGAGTTCGAACCTTGGCTAGCATGAGTAGTTTCTCTTTATGTTTTAGTATTTTTGCTAAATGGTGGAACCTGGAAACTTTAGAAATTCTATGGGAAACGAAAGAAGTCCTCTCACACAATCAAGTACTCTCAACCATTTGAGCTAGTACTTTTCCATGTCATATTAGTCAGTAATTAATGCCATAAAGGCTTCCACTACCCGCATTTATTAAATAATTATTTATGTAATTATTTAATTTTGAAGGTCTTACAAGCCACAACTCGTACACTCACATCGCTAACACACACTATTCCATCCTTAAGGTATCACCCAAAGCCTTGTAGACCACACACATCCAAAGCATACAAGCCATGCCCTTGCATTATCGCCTCATTATACAAATGTAACTACTAACATAGGAACTCAACATAATTACTTGACCATGAACCCAGGATATAATATGCTTCCACGAACCTGCCCGCTCGTGGCCCAACCTCTACGAACCTCTCCGCTCGTAGTCTAACTCTATGGACCTCCCCGCTCGTAGTCCAACACTCGTGATCCATCCAGCTACGAACCTCCCCGCTCGCAACAACCCTCAAGTGTGAGCACGAAACATACGAACCTCATCGCTCGTATCCTCACACGAGAGTTCCATTAATATGTATCTCCCTACTCATATTAACCACGTGTACATCAATAGTCATGAACCTACCCGCTCATGACACTATCAAGCATCTCCTAGTCCAAGTCCAAACCCGACCAACTCACAAAACACAAGCCAAAAGAGTCCACTGCCCAAGCGCCAGACAAATTCCAAAGTCACTATCTTATGGCTATCACCTGGCGGTTCACACCTCACACCAAGCGCCACTCACTTCAGGGACATCCATGGTGTTAGTTTTGAAATGGTTGAAAAGCCAAGAAGGGGGGGTTGAATTGGCTAGTTAAAAATTTAGGCTATCTTTGCAAGCAAAAAATCACCTTTAATTGAATAAAATAGATCACCAAGTTAGGATGCAAACAGTACTGAACTATACACTTTCAATCGATCAAAAACAGACTTAAAAGATTGATTTTACTAAACAGATTCTGTTCTAGTATAATCAATCGATTGAAACTGAAAAATAGTCGACTGAAATACTGGGAAAAATGTAGAAATTTGAATTTGAATTTTAAATCAGAAACAATGCTCAAGAATGATCAAGATCAGTTCCAAATGGTTATACAAACATGTTCAATGCTGCATATGCTATGAAAACATGCAAGAACATGAAAAAGACGATTAAAGCACAAGTTCTTGAAACTTTAAAATGAAAATGCAAGAGAGAAATGTTAGAGAAGAGAGGACACCACGAATTTGTATACTGGTTTACTCAAACCTGAGCTACATCCAGTTTGTCAAGGCAACCTTAGCTTGACTTTGCACTATTTCAAAAGTTTTACAAAGTATTCACCCTTACACTTCAAAATATGTAAAAACAACACAAAAGACTCTTGAATCACACAAGAATCACACCAGCACAGCAAGAACCCTCTTGCAGACCTGGAAAACCACCAAGCATACACACACACAAAGCTTGAGAAAGATCAAACCTCAGTGGTAGCACAGCCTAGCCTACCACAAACCACTTTCTCCAAGCTTCAAACTAAGCCAAAAGCTCCAAGAATTGATCCAAGATCAATCTTCAACAGTTGCAACACCTATGATCACGAAGGAGAGAGTTTCCACAAGTTTCCATAACCAAATCGTGCTCTAAAATGATCAACAAACCTCTCTTTCGAAAATCACAGCTTTTATAGTCAAACTGTTACAAAATTCAACAGGTTGATTTTCAAATCAATCGATTGATTTCACTTGACTTAAGTGAAATCAGTCGATTAAAAACTAAATCAACTGATTGAATTTTTTGCAGTTTAAGACTACTGTAGTCAACCTTTTAACCTATTGAAAAACCATTCAACAAACTAAAAGAGACATTTAACTTGTTGAAAAACCATTCAACAGATTAAAAACACAATAAAGACCAAACTACATCTAATTAATGCTTTAAGGTCTAGAACATGAATTACAAGCTACAAATACACTTTCTTAAAGATGTAACCAAATGGAGAGCACACATTCCAGCCTTGATCACCATGGATATCATCAAATCTCCTTTCCTTCATCAATGTAGGCTTCATTCCAATGGTAATGGCTTCAGGATAGTTCAAAAGAGCTTTATTCAATCTTCATCAAATCTTCAAGAAGCAAACCACATTGGCTTCTCATGTCAACACATGGTACTTCTATCGCCTGGCGGCATACCCCGCACCGCTAGGCGCTATACTAGTAACATGCCAGCTACTAATTTAGCACCCCAAAATAGTTTTATATCCTCAAATAGTCCATGCATAAGTCCAGTTTACTATTTTACAGATCTATATTTAGCAACTTAACTCAAGATTACACTCCAACATATTATATAGTTCAATAATATAAATTTGCAGTATGCACAACCATGTATTCTCATGCCAACACTTAAGCGAAACCAAAATCATCATGTTCTCATACTTGCCTAAAAGCCATCATGATCATGCAACACTCAATCATTGTGATATCATCAATAATGGCCTTTTTCACGCACTTATAACATCATACATTCAAGCTAAGATATATAGATTTATGCATTCACCAATCAAGGCCATACCAACATTTAAGCATCCAATATTAATCATACTATTAGGGAAATCAAACTAATAATCATGAGTAACATATATATCTCTAGCTATAGATCTTCAATTCAAATCTCACTATTATTCTTCCTAACAACTCGAATTTTAATGGTCTTAATGGCTAAAACGAAAATTCCATTAAAATGTGTTTAATGGTTAATCAATGGCCATTCTAAAGTGGTTTTCCAACCACTTTCAGCTCCTCTCTTAGACGGCTAGGATTTTTGCTTCTTCATATTCATGCCAAAAAGAGATTTGGCAAAAAGAAACTTATTTCGCTTCAGTCACGGTTTAAACACATAACTACACAATTACCAAATCAATGCACAACCAATCAACCAATTCATATTTTGTGATAATTCCTATACTTCTAGGATTCTATTATCACTCATCATGCTCAAGCGTATTATCAAAATAATAAACAATTAAAATAACACACAATTGGCATACACAGGACTCAAACTCAAGTCCCATCATAATAAATAAGTACTCTCAACCATGTGAGCTAGTACTATTCCACGTCATAAAAACCAGCATTAAATGCCATAAAGACTCCCACTACCTGTATTTATTAAATAATTATTTATTTAATTATTTAAATTTCTCGAGTCTTACAGTTACAATCAGGGTGCACACTAATAACTAGTTATAAGATAAGTTCTTGTCTTAATTTTGAATGTTTTTACTATTAAGTGAGTTTAAATGGTCATGTGATTTATAGTATGCAACATGTTTTGGGATTATTGTCTCCTTATTGAGTAATTTTATTATGAATATATGTTTAAGTTTTAGTGTAAGAAGTTCCTTTGCATTGAATGCTTTGTTTGTAGATTTTAATGTTGTCTTTTAGGTTTATAATTTTACATCAACAATTGTTTTGGTCCAGCATTATATATGTCATAATATATGTGGTAGGTGTTTTGTCATCATTAAAAAACATATGTTCCAAATAAATTTGAGATGTTGGCGTTGAAGGATGTATCATTTTCAAGATGTTTTGACTCTTTGTAAATTGTATTTATAGCTAATGGGGAATAAGTAGTATGTTTAAATTATAGAAATTGGATTGAATAGACTACACAACAAGTATATAGAAAATTGAAAGTTAATGTAAGTTATATTTTTTTTTTTTATTTTCAATACGAGGTCAGTTATGAGGGTTAGATAAGTTGTATGTTAGTAGGTAGAAAATTATAAAAATATATCCATAGAAAGTATTTAGGTTGTATTCCAAGATAAAAGTAGAATTTTGTTGAACTTGGTGGCTAGAAATGAAGCTAGAATCAATGCCACTTTATGTGACAATTTCATATGAGAAGTGATAATGTAGTTGGTTAAGAAGAAAGATAGAGAATTTAATTGGTATGCAGATTGCATATTGCTAGTATATTAACAGGATTGTTGAGAAATGATAGTTGATCAAGTTGCATGGAGAATCAATGTTTTCAAAAATAGATATAAGGTTTGGGTATCCATAAAATTTAAGTGAATAATGTAAAGTTGATGAATCCACCCCAAGGCTTATAGCTTGGGCCAATGGCTAGGCCCATTTCTTTTTATTTTGCTTGTTTTAAATAGATGCACAAATGTATATGAATAGTGTTTTTAGATGGTGTAATTAGTATTTTTCTCGTGGGCTTGTATTCTAGCCACCTTTTTAAGTGTTGTTCTTTCCTTTCTTTGTAATCTATTTTTGGGCCAATAACCTTTCCACAAGCCCAATATGAAATGACCAAAATCTCCTTCAGTGCAAGGAGTTATGTTGTGAAGTGCCTAGTAAAACCTTTTTAGGCATGCACGCGTGCAAGACCATCCAACTTTCAGCTGTTTAGTAGGCTTCAAAACTGATTCTACGAAGAGTGGCCCAATTCAATATGGAACCATCAGCATTATGGGATTCACTTTACCAAAGTCTCGATCCAAGTGTGCAATAGAGGACCTTTCGTGAACCCAACATTTTTCTTCATCACATGTAGATACCCTAAGCTAGGGTTTCCCCCTGTTCATCCTCACGTGTGCCATCATCTTCACGACGCCTTGTCTTAGTATCCAATGCTTCTTCCCTCACCTTATCACCGTTAGGGTTCCGCTACCTTAGCTAGGATTTCACCTAATCATTAGGAACCTTTGTTAGACGACTTTCTCTTCTTTGTTTTTTGGCTGCCTTTCCACCTTTATAAAGGCAGGCCAACCTCATGTAACGATTAGCTTTGATTAATAGAGAGGTTTATACTCCATTTTCAGAGCTCACCTTCCTAGTAGGCGTTCTACCTCCTAGGGTTTCCAAAAGTAGTGAGAAACGAGAGTTCCTCACTGGAACAAGAGAGATTTGAGTTCCAAACGAGAGAATCTGAGCCTTCCGCTTCGTTACAATGGTGTTCCGCGTGGTTTAATCAGTGGAACAACGATTGGAGTGGACGTCTGGCGAATTCCGTGATGGAACGTCTCCATCAAAAGTAGTAGAAAGTAACATATAAATATATATGATTGCTTTGAGTATATACTGATATTGTCTAAAGTGGTAAGTGTTTAAGACATATTCATGGATAGGAATATGGCCTTTTGTATCATGTTGGAAAAGTTTATCAAAGTTGTAGAGAGGTCATGCTTATGTATCATGTAATCAGGAGACACACAAGGGTTTCTTAAGGGCAATGGTAGAATTCGTCTCGAAAAATAGTATAAGTAGGAGATTTAGTTAGTGAGGATGTAAATTTTGGGATAGGTAATATCAACTTAAAGAAATCTAGTAAATCTAGTCAAGGATGTCCCAACCCTAATTAGGATAACAATGATGGTTGAATCTAGTGACTTGTTATAGGGAGTTCAATTTTTCTAGATAATAGTGCTCTTTATACAACGAAATAGTAATGCATGAACATTTTCACTAGATAGGTAAAATTTTATAGCCCTAAAGTAGAGATTGAATGGTTTGTTAATATTTGGAGTTTTTGATTTACAACGTCTTAAGTATAGGATGTTACATCCTAGGTTGAGATAAGTATACAATAAATAAATAAAAAATTATAGATCGATGGATTATGTTTGAAGAAAAATTTCTAATTTATGAGAAAGTTTAACTTACTTCTGACATAGAGATAATGGTAGAAATTTTGTTTTGAAGACCCGAAAACCCTATCTTGATGGTGCTAGTTCCACAAGTTTAATATTGCCAGCGTTTAGGTAATTAATTGATCAGAAGGAGCTAAAAATGAGACAAAAGAGATTTATGAAGTTTGAAGGGATTGTAACTTCAAGTACTCGTAACGTCTAGAGACGGTGAATTTTGTTAAGGAGACCTTGAGAAGAAATGTAGTGTAATTGTTAACAGGAATGATCAATAACTTAAGTTAATAGAGTGTCAAAATTTTTACCGACTAAGAATTTCAGGATGAAAGCAAATAAGACTCTATAGGGTTTAATGTGTGATTTACTACTAAAAAGTAAGAAGTTAAACAAAATGGTTTAGTGAGAAAAATTTATAGGGAAACTTTGATTCATGATAAACATGACCAAATATATCAGTGTCTAGAAAGGTTCTTTGTATAAGTTCAGCATAAAAAGGGAAGATATTTAATCTGTATTTGTATATCTAACTTGTTTATAGTCATAGTGCAGCATCAAAACTTGACAAGATGTTAGGACAGTTGGACATGACTCAGAAGAAATTAAGTAGTATTACTATGTGAGTGATCTCTTTTTTTCACAACTAGTAAGGATGGATAAAGCAATATAGATGATAGTAGATTGAGTGATAATGAATACACAAATCTCTTTAGGGCAAATAATGATGTATTAAAAGAATGAGTTTTAGTTAATGGGTCAACTTGAGAAAATAATTGTTGATGTAGATGTTACAACAATTAAGTGTTAGATATGTTAGTGGCTAATATTAGTGAGTTTGAATTTTAATGGTATTTAGGGCCTATTAGTAATTGATAAAACTAAATATCTCTAAGGAAATCGATGATAAAAGATTTATATCTTAGTCATTCTGTACTAAGCCAATTTTCAGGATGAAATGTTTTTTAGTGGGAAGGATGTGAGAACCCCAAATTTTATAGCAAACCCTTTTATCTCAAACCCTAATTTCCCTTAATCATCTTCCTTTTCTCCCTGAAATCTCTAACACATCCATCCTCTTTTTGAAAATCCAACACCAATGGAGTGATGTATGCGAAAGACTCTACAAAAGCCTCTAGTTGATCTCTCCCTTTAGGTAATTTAATTTTCTGCCATTTTACTATGAAGTAATTGGATTCTCCCTCTCTGCATGCAACTCTTATCTAAAATTGTGCCTTGATCGTTAATTCGGCCTTTGACTGTGTAGATAGAATGGTTTTTTGTGTGTGACACTATTTATGGGAAGAGAGTAAAGCTAGAAAAACTTTGTCAGGTAAGGGAAGCTAATTTAATTGAAATTTTAAGGTCTTATTGTTGAATTATTATTTTTTTTGTATGAATGTTGTCTTTATATGCTTGCTAAAATTTGGGAATAATCCTTGTGAGAAGGGAGAAGGGGTGAAGGGTGATTTGTTTTAAACTGTGAAATGATAAAGTGTGATAAGAAACTATTATTTTGGATAAGAATTGTTTGTACTATTTTTTCTAATGGAGTGAGTATGAATGTGCTTTCAAAGAGATTGACTTACGAGAAATTTTGATGGTTAAGTGTATTTGATAATGTATTAGTATAAAGTATCATAATTATTATGGAAGAGTTAGCCTGTAAGATGAGAAAGGAGTAGGTGTGACTCTAATGTTATTATGGTAAAACAATAGTATGGATTTGTAGGATTAGATGTTTTTGGTGTGCTTTAATAACTTTTCCTTATAAGCCTTAAAGTAATTGAACACTTTTGTTTAAAGAGATTAAAAAGTTGTGAATTTGGAATATTGTTGCAAAAACTATGAATATGTTTGACTAGATGTTTGTATTACAATAATGTAGTATTAAATGTGGCATTGTATTTGTATTTTTTGAGATATGTGTTATGTCTATGATTGTTATAAAGTGTGAATTAGTGGTGTCTTATAGTGTTGCTAAATAGCTTCCTTGTATGCTACTTAAGATAATTATGGTTGCCTGAATTTATCTTTGGTAATGTGTGTGCATATGTAAAGTTTTAAGTATCTGTGCTAGTCAAAATAGTATATTTCCAAAGGAAAATATTAATTTTGGTTGAATCCAAGTGTATTGAAAGGAGATTTTGACAATGAGACTATCCTGATTCAACTAGTATCTCACTCACGTAGAGTCAGATATGCAGGTGGTGTTAGTCGAAGAAGGCTTCACATGGCAAATGGTATGAAATGAAAGAGGATCATGCTTAGGGAGGTAGTAGGGTTAAACCTGTGATGGCTTGGTTGGGGACAATGGTTCTGATTGTTAGAACACCATAGGAGGATTTGGAAGCAAGCATGACAGGTGCAAAGTTTCACGAGTCCATTCAATACACTAGTTTTCTAAGAGTAGAGTCTAGATTTATTTAGTTATTTGAACCGTTTTGGGCTGAGATATGGGGTTGATACATGGTAGGGTTGATACATGGTATTTGATTTGATGAATATGAACTGTATGTGTTTTTGGGATGGTTCATATAATGGAATTTTATTGTTGAGTGAGTTATTGGCTTGAAGTAATGGGTTGGTTTAAATGGGAAAAAGGAGAAGGACTAAGCTAAGGATTAAGTTCCATCAAATATTTGTTTAGATAATATTTATTATAAGTTAGTTTTGCTCTCATATTAAGTTTCTCTTATAAATGCATTGGGTGAGTTTTTTCTTCTTTTTTTTTATGTTGACCTTTAAAGAGAACATTAATTAAGTGGATAATTGAGTTATGATATATGGAGAAATGAGAGAAAATAATTTAAGAACTTATTTTTTCTTTTGAATATGCTTTAATGATGGGTTACTATTTCTAGTTAATCATTTCTCATCATTTTTTAATGCAATAACTTATCCTTACTCTTACAAATCTTATTCTATTTCAAAATTTTAATTGGACAACTTTTGTGATAATATATTAATTTTTTCTAATTGAGTGTATTCCCTTGCAATTATGTGTCTCTTGTTTCTTTCTTTTTCTTTATCCAATAATCATATATATTTTTATATATAGGAGCAAAGATAGGGGTTGATGGTGATATTAGTATTGGAGCTAGATCATGGAGTTGAAAGATTAGTATAGTAGTATTTTAGATAATATATTTCGAAGTTTAGTTTATTTTTGACATCTCTTAGATTGTGAAGACCAAAATAAGAATGCGTTGAAAAAAAAAATTGAAGGGATAAATTTGTACAATTAAACTTTTTTTACCATTAAATTTTATACGAAATTCATTTTATACGATTACATGTGCAACTTGTAAAAATAAAGGAAATGATTATTTTTAAAAAGAAACTAGAAAAAGGATTAATAAAATAACACATGAATATCTATTATAATATATGAAAAGAAAATACTAAAAAATTTACTTTATTTTGTTGTGAAGTTATTTTACTTTATATCCATTTTTTTAATTTTATTTATTTATATTTTTTTTCACATGTGTATAGAATTTATTTTACTTTTTTATCATTTTATTTTATTTTTAAACTAAAATTTGCCTATACTATTTTTTATTCTTAATTTTATCTTTTTATAACTTCTAATTAGTTACCATATGAAAGTTTGTTTGTTTAAAACGTTATTTTACTTTTTGTCCATTTCATTTAATAATAATATATTTCAACTCTGTCATTTAATATCTAATAAATTATTATTTTAGCTCTTAAATAGAATAGTTACTTTCTCAAATGTATAATTGTTATTTTAGGTCTTAAATAAAACAATTACTTTCTCAAATTTAACTTTATATTAATTTCCAAAATGTTAATTATATATAAAGTTGGAATTATTTTGATAATCAATTTAATCTATGATCTACATTCAAATCGTAAAAATCATTTTAAAATTTGTTGATTTTTAAAATAAATAAATAATTATTTATTTAATGTGTGCACTTAGACACATTTTAACTATCACCAAATAAATTAATGTATTTTCAATATATTTGTTAGTAAATAATGACTTATAATTAAAATACAAACTTTGTTCTTTTATACTATTTTTTTTCTTAATTTTGTTATTTTATAATTTCTACTTGATAAAAATAATTTATTAAAGAATAAAGTATTAATTTTTTCTATATTAATTTTTTATTTTTAATTTTACCCTTTTATGAATTCTAATTACTATATTTTTTTTCATTTCTTAAAATATTATTATTTAAAAAAATAATATATATTTATTAGCAATACAAATCCTTTATACTGCCATACAAAAAATTCTCTCTCACATGATTTTTTTTTTCAATCAACTTGAACTATGATAAACATTCCTAAAAACTATTTTAAAAATTACTGGATTTTAAAATAAAAATAATAATTGTTTCTTTTAAATTATGTCCTTAAATTTAGTCATAAACAAATAGTTATTTTAACGTGTCCTCACACACGTTTTAATGATTATTAAAAGTTTTTTCTAACATATTTTCAACATATATATTATGTTAAAAGAATGACTTCTATTTAAATTATTAATCTTTTTATATATTATTTTTTTTCCTTTTGTGATATCTAATTATTTATTCATTTATAAAATTAAATTTAGAAAAATATATTTTATTTTCTTAAGATAATAATATTTAAAAAATAATATATTTTTGTTGATAATAAAATATAAAAAAAACTGTAATGAAATAATTTTCTCTTAAAAAATTTATCAATAAGAAATTATATTTATCATTTTTATATTAAATAATAATATAAATATTGTTATTATTTAATATTATTCTTATGTAAAAATTAAATTAATTTATCTAATAAAAAATATCATTAATGATATGTACATAAAACTTCGTAGATTTTATTAAAATATTGTATTTAATAATTCATTTCAAAGGTTTAATATATATATATATATATATATATATATATATATATATATATATAAAAAAAAAAAAGTTACACGGCTTAGTATTATGATTTTTGTTTTACTTAGTTTATTTCAAAGGTTTAAAATTTGTAATAAAAAAGCAACTTCTTAATATATTATTATAATATTGAAGTGGAAACATGTCAAACGTGGTAAATAATTGATATACTAACATGAAACGCGTTTAACACGCTAAAAATAGTTGACGTAATTGGATTAAAGTGACTAATTGATTCATGTTTAAAGTTTGAGAACAAAAAAGTATAAAACTTTGGTATTAGACGAATTCCAAATTCGAGTCAAAGTTCAAGGACTAAAAATGTAAGGCCCATGAGAATCCACCTTTTATTTCTGCCCTAAAGTTAGTGGGTTGCCCTTGTAAGTGGGCCTAAGGCCGACCCATAGGATAAAAGCCTTTCCTGTTGCCCTAATCCCACACTCACTTTCACTCTTTCAGAAATCAGTCGTCACCTTCTACTCCGTGAGAGAGAGCTCTGTTAGGGTTCAGCCGCCTTCCGCATTCAGTGGGCTCGAACCAGTTTTTCACTTCTCTTCCTAAGTATAACCTAAAGCTGTGGTGTCGTGGTTACTATTGAGTCCTGTACTAGCATATTCCAGGTACGGGAAGCTAGAACCCATTCTTGTGCCTTGTTTGTGTTGTTGTTTTACTTTCATGTTGAGAATCTTTGGCTGGTTTGTTATTCTGAATGCGTGCAATGGTGTGATGTGTTGTTTGGACTGGTGGGTGCGGCTGTTCCAGGTAAACCAGTGGCGATGCCTGTTAATCTCGCCTAGGCGAGATGAACAGGGAGCTCGCCTAGGACTTTTGCGTGAAAGGTCGCCCAGGCGACCAGCTCGACTTCGGAGCGAGCGAGCATCTCGCCCAGGCGAGAGGGGTCTCGCCTAGGCGAGATCCCGCGAGTGCTTATGCTCCCTTCTCGAGCCCTCGTCTAGGCGAAGGGGGAGCTTGCCTAAGCGAGCACGTCTCGCCTGAGCGAGACCCCTCAGCCTGAGCGAGACCCCTCAGCCTGAGCGAGTCCCCTCAGCCTGAGCGAGGTGCTGGGCGAGACAACGTTGAGTTTGAATGTTTGTTTATTTCCGGATGATCTGTTTTGGTTTGGTGGTGGATTGTATGATGGGAAACATGTATGTAATGGAGTATTATGTATGCTTGGCATAAATCATGAATTGTGGATGATGGGTCTGGTATGAAAGTTGGCATGCGAACTAAATGAGTTGGTTATTTGTTAAAATGGCATGAAAATGAGATGAGTTAAGATCCTATGAGCATGAATGGTTATGATGAATTGAAATGGGATGGGCTTGGATCATGAAAGGCGTTGGCCTCAAAGGTTGGTACGAGTGATATATATCTATGCGTGGTAATTATTATTTTGGCTATGTGAATGTGGTTGATCTGTGTCAGTGCATAATTTCTTGGGGTCTCTAGGTGAGACTTTCAGGGACGCGCTTCAGTGGTCGGGACGTAATTCCATGGCCCCTATTAGTGGGTGTCCATGGTGGTGCCCCATCTGTATAACTGGGTAAGGATTCAAGGTAAGGTTGCATCCTAACACTCTGAGGAGCGAGTTAGTCTCACCTAGAGCGGACTGACTCCTGTGGTGAGAGTAGCAGGAGGCCTGAAATCCATTAAGGGCTAACCTTGTGGTGAGGGAAGATTTGATTCATCGTAACACTTGTAACACAGAGCTCGGGGATGAGCAACTCAGGGTCGAGCAGAGGTATCCACCACAATTGCAAGCATCCGCTGAATCCGACCAAGTTATACGTATCCAGATGAGTCGAGTCGAGTCGTAGTGTAATGTTTGAGAGTCATAATATGTTTGGTTGATGTTTGGATATCGAATGCCGAGAAATATATTTTGATTGTATGATAAAAGTGTTGTTGGCTCTAGCTTACCCGTTTTGTTGCATGGTTGTATTGTATGTGGTTGTTCTTCCTTGCGATGATCATCAATTTGATTGATGGGAGCAGATGGGCGGAGTTCTCGTGGTCAACAAGGGAATGGCGAGTCCGCTGCTTAGCCATCTGGGCTGGAGTTGTTTTATTCACGATTTCTTTAGGGCTACGGTCCCTGTACCGCCTTATGCTTTCCTACTCTACACTCTTTGTTAGAATTGTATCTGGTTTATGTTGGCATCGTGGTGTGCCTAGGTTGTAGGGGTTGTGTTGAGGACCCCAAGACTACGCTACTATACGTTTCCTTTAATTTCGTCTAATAATTAAACAGGACGTTACAAAAAACATATTTAAAACCTAATATTAATTAGGCAAAACAAAAGGTAAAAGCTAAAAAACTAATTATCTTAAAATATACCATTAATGTATTTATATTGTCCTTAAATGAATCTAAAAACATATATTAAACATGCATTGATTAAATGAGTCTAGAAACACACACCAGATGAGTATAGAAAAAAAAATTAGACGAGTTTAATGATATACATTGGATAATTTCTCTATACATTGATTATATGAATACAAACAAGTCTAGCAATATACATTAGACGAGTTTATCTATATATTAATTAGACAAGTATAACAAAAAGCATTAGATGACCCATTTTGTTCATTAATTGAACAAATATAACAAAAAATATTATAACAGGTCTTGCAATGCACATTAGACCAATCTGTCTATACACTAATTATATTAGTATAACAAAAAATATTAGACAAGTCTAGCAATATACATTAGACGAGTTTTTCCATGTACTAAATAGATGAATATAACAAAAAACATTAGACAAGCCATTTTATTCATTGATTAAACAAATGTAAAAAAAAAATTAAACGAATCTATCAATGCACTGATTAAAGAAGTCTAACAATATATATTAAACGAGTTTATCAATACATTCAACAAAGAGGGAAAAACAAAAGGAGAGAGATAAACAAACTTCAACAAATAAACTTAATTATAAAGGAAAACACAAGTTTTGCAGGATAGAAGAGAAGAACAACACGTTCTATATTGGTGAGATACAACATGATCTTTCATAGGCTTGTAAAAAATCACAAATTAACCTTATGCAGAAGGGTTAAGGCACAGTTTCTCTGTAAAACCGAAGTCTATGTTATAATTGTCTAAGTATAGGCTTTGGTTCATTTAAATAACCAAATCCTATACTTAAATAGTCAAAGTATAGGTTTTGGTTTCTTCGGTGAACCAAAGTCTATACTAAGACACTCAGGTAAAACTGTTAAAAACACAATGACATTTTTGAAATTATTGACAAAGTATAGACTCCAAACCTAAATTAACCAAAGTTTATACTCTAACTATCTGACTATAGGCTTCAATTCTCTTAAAGAACCAAAGCATATACTTAGACAATCAGAATATATACCAGAGTCTACTTTGTCCATAATTTCAAAAAATGCCAATGCATTTTTAAAGATTATGTTTTTTCTTAAAATCATAGTGTATTATGCATAGTTAAATACACATTATTTTTTAGTGCGAATGAATGTGATAAAGAAAAAATTTCAATTTTGTTAGTTTTATTACATCATACTTTTTAACTTTAATTGCAAAATATTGATAAATTAGATTAGTTGAAATTTGAAAAGTAATATTTTTGATTAAAATTATTTAAAAAATATTTTTATTTTCTTTTACACGTAGTTCCTAAAAGGGTCTTCTAGGAAGTATATCTTATTAACATACAAAGTAATTAGATGAGTAAAGAGTTTCATACTGCTTAATCAAATCAAAAGACTCTAAGGGTAAAAGATTGGAACGAAAGGAAAACTTAGTGTGATATATAGATTTGTTAAGAAACCTACATTTTATACAATTTTATAGATACATTTTATACAAATAAACATAACAGGCGAAAATATATAAAAAAGATTGAAAATATGTGGTTAGTATTTGTTCTTGACTTTGTTTCTGTCTGTAAAAGCTCTTTTAATTAGAATATAATAAAAGTTATAGGGTGTGTTTGGCAACTCTCAACTCAAAAATTTACAAGTTGACTAAATTTAATTACTTATTATCTAAGAACTTTTAAAATTTTAAGAATGTTTTTCCTTTAAAAAAATGATAAAATATTACTCTGAAACTTTTTGACATAGACTTGAAACAAAAATCAAGTACTTGATAGACATTGATGTTTACAATTTACTAAAAATACAAAATTATTGAACATTTACAATTTAAACTGCTTTGAATATAGAGGTCTTTGTTGAAGATTTCTGAATAAATATTTTATATATATATATATATATATATATATATGTGGAGGTTGAAAATAATTACGTAGAGTAATTATAACCTATACTGGCTAGTGGTTAACAAAAATAAATACATAAACAAAAGACAGTAATTATGTAGAGTATTTATAGGGGTTGAAAATAGTTATGTAGAGTAATTATAACCTATACTAAATTGTTAACAAAAATAAATAAGTAAAGAAACAAAGACAGTAATTATGTAGAGTATTTATGGAGGCTGCCAAAGGCAAGGGAGGTTCTCCAATTGCGAGAATGCAGTTTGTAGTTGCTTTTAATCATTTAAACTTTTCAATTACTTTCTGTCCAATTTTTCTTGAAACTTTCAATTACTTTCTGTCCATTTTTTCTTGAAACTTTCAATTCTATTGTTACTCTCAAGGTAAAGATGGACCAGATTGATTCAATGCATGCATTGCACTTGAGAAGTTTAGGAATTATCCTCTGTCAATGTTCTTCTGTGCGAAACACAGAACTTTCACACTGATACCCTATAAATTGTCTGTCGGAATTTACTTTGGGTTGTGAAATATAAATGGTCCTTCTACACATACATACCTATAATCATTAATGAAGCTATGCTTTATTCTAAGTATATATCTCAATAGATGCTTAGTTTCTTGGAAAATGAAAAAGGTGTAAAAATATCAGTCTGATGATAACCAAATTGCTTCCAAAAATTTGCCACACACCTTTTACACTGTCACTGGTTTTTTCTTGTCTCTTGCAAAGTTTAATAATTGAGATACAAGATGATAACACAAATCCTGTCATCTATTCATCTACCCAAAACAAGATGATATATATTCTTGTAATATTATTTTAATTAAGTTAGCAGTGAACTATTGTCTTTTCGGAGTGAGGACTTAATTATTTTCTAAATTAATGTCTCCAACTATAATGATTCATATAAAAATATTAAAAATCTAATATCATAAAATTATATTTTGAATCTAAAAATCTTTTGAACCTAAAAATGTTATATTTTAATAAAAATTAATATGAAAAGAATATTAATCAATGCATTAATAATAATAATATAGAGCAATTTTTATAAAATAATTATATTTTGAATTATATATATATATAGAATGAAATAATAAAATTTGAAAAATTATACATTATTTATACTATTATATATACTATTATATAAAGATGATTATTTATTTATTGTACATATTTTTTTCAATTTTACTCCTTAAGTATTTTTTTAAAATCAAAATATTTATTTTATCAATTTTACTCTTTAAGTGTTTTTATTCTTTAAAATTTAACCGTTTTTTTCATTTTAACAATTTCTTTCTATAATATTTTTTAAGAAGATAAATTTTATATTAAAAATTTTATTTTAAAAAATATTTTCTAGAATAAAATTATAAAAATTATTTAACTTTATTTTTATAATTATAATGATAATAATAATAATAGATTTATTATTTTTTGTTATTATAGAAAAACAGATGCACAGTCGGAAATTAGTTATATTAAAAATGGTATTTATATTTTTCTAGTTGTAAAAAATACATGTTCATATTTTTAAGCTATATAACATAAAATAACAATCTTTTTTTATATTTTCAAAACAGTTTATGTAACTTATGTTTTAAATAATATAAAATTACATTCAGATTTTTCATTATATTCAATAAACTAATACTTAGTCTCGTCTTATTTTAAAATAACAATTTAATTAAATTTAATTAAAAATATAAAAAGAATTAATGTTTTAAAATAAAAAATAAATAAATATTTTATAGAAAGAACTTATTTTGTATTATCTTTCCCTTAAATGTCAGTTAATAATAGACTATTTTAGAATAAAATAAGAGAGGAAATTTAAAAATATAATAGAAATGAGATCATTTTATTAAAAAATTAACAATTATAAAGGAAGTTCATGTTTGATAAAAACAATAAAGGATATTACCATTTTATTAAAAATTTACCACTTTTTCTTCATAAAACAATATATTCAATAAAATATCAGTAAGCCATTGAGTAAGTAATAAAATTTTCCACTGACCCTGTACACCAACCAAGAATTTTCTTTTTTAAGTATCCTTTTTACACAAATATTGTCACTTTACTCTTTAAATTATATAATTATTTATTTAAATTTAATCTATTCTGAAGACATATATGCTTGCAATGCATGCATTGAAACAACCTGGTCCAGCTTTACCTTGAAAGTAACAATAGTATTGAAAGTTCCAAAAAATATTAGACAGAAAGTAATTGAAAGTTTAAAAATGATTAAAAGCAGTTACAAACTGCATTCTCGCAATTGGAGAAACTCTCTTGCCTTTGTCAGCCTCCATAAATATTCTACATAATTACTGTATGTATTTATTTATTTATGTTAATCAACATATTATATATATATATATATATATATATATATATTAAATATTGATATGTAAATATTAATATTAATATCTTGTTAGTGTTATTTTATAAATTGACATTATTATTATTAGAGATGGTAACAGGGTGAGATAGAGATGACAATGGGGTGGGACGAGCACGAGTTTTGCTATCCCATATTTATTTCTGTAAAAAAAAATTCATCTCCATCTCCATCCCATTCCCATATTCAAACTAAAATATATTTTAAATGTTTGTTTACTTCAATCTTTTAAATTCTAATAAATCTCTTTTTTATACACTAATAAAAGTTATAATACATCATTTGATCAAAATGATACAAAGAACAAATAATAATCACAATAAAAATTTAAATTAAATTATAATTGTTTACATTTTAGATTATAATACCAAATAAAATTTCATGAGAACCAACACATTTATTAAATTTGCAAACATTAATTAATTAAACCTAATTGATAAAATTTAAAAATATTATTTTAAAAATATAAAAAGAAAACAAATATTCAAATTAAAATATATTTTAAATGTTTGTTTACTTCAATCTTTTAAATTCTAATGAATCTTTTTTTTATACACTAATAAAATTTATAATACATTACTTGATCAAAATGATACAAAGAACAAATAATAATCATAATAATAAAATTTTAACATAGATCTTGTATCTTTTAAACTTCAATTATGTTGGATGGTGATAAAAAAATATTCATGACAATTACATTAAATTTTTATATTGTAGTAAATAAAAGTTATTTATACAATTATAGTGAAAATATTACAGTATGATTGATAATTAGTTAGAAAATAAAAAATAATTAGATAAAATGTATCGAAATAGTATTCTACACAATGAAAACAAATAAAAATATTAAAAAATTAACAAATGTTTACAAACAATTTGAGAGACTATCGAAAGAAATCGCACAAAGGAAAACAAATATATAATTAAGGGTATGATAAGTTGAAAAATATCTTAGAGATCTAAGAAAAATTTTCAAATATCAACATATATACTCAATGGTTGACAAATAACAAAAAAAAAATAGTGAAACAAAAGATTTCTTCAAATGAAACAAAAACTAATAATAATAAGTAAAAGTTTTTTTTATATTACCTAGTAAACGAAAGGTTTGTGCTATTTATTACTTAAATTGAGAGTATTAAACATTCTCATGTGAAAGGAAAATATACAATAAATAAAAATATTAAAAAATAATAAATATTCAAATGTGAGACATAAAAAAATTTTAATTGACATACATCTTTTTAACATAATTACATAAAGATTATGATAAGATGAAAAATATAATTGAGATGCAAATGAGTTTTATGACAAACCAAATAATTAGAAGAAATAAAAA
>Ga0214543_1003966_pt1 | contig 28389 bp, 10 predicted proteins | sample CNSS2metaG_FD_160094 | JGI IMG/M metagenome (GOLD analysis project Ga0214543, IMG submission 160094) | Root nodule microbial communities from cowpea collected in UCLA plant growth center, Los Angeles, California, USA - CNSS2 | ecosystem: Host-associated > Plants > Roots > Nodule | place: USA... | reverse complement strand
TATATATATATATATATTAACCTTTGCCAAAAGCATACAAACACGGTATAAATCATATCACTGTCTAAATTCACACAAGCAGTTGACACTAAACTTAATTATCTGGATACATGCATCTCCTATATCAGGGCATACACTAATAATATCATCACCAAGAATTTCTCTTGAAACTCTTTAAACATTAAAACTTCACATGCTGACACATCATTCCATACCAATTGTTATCTTATATACTCACAAAAACATTTTCACCTCAAATCATAATAATAAAAGCTAATAAATATGCTTAATACTAGCTACAGATCATTTAAAAATAACTAAACATGAAAACAGATAAAATAGGGCATCTGGAGCTAATGCTCAGCATCGTTTGCTTTGTAAAAACTGGCCCTCAACGCTAGCATGCCACCATTCAGTGCTATGAAGCTAAAATGCTCCCAAACATGTAGTGGTCACCACTGCTCAACGCCACCTGGCTGGCGCTCAGTGGTACCATTATGGGGCTCAGTGTTATATCAGAAAATCAAGACTTTTGTGCTGTGATTAAGAGAACTTCTACCTATCCAATTGATCAACTGATCAACTTGGTACTCCTTTTTTAGTATTTTGATTCCAAACAGGTTTTCATAAGATAGGCTTGTACCAAATTGCTCAATGGATCATATTTCAGTTATCTCATTCACACACCAAGACAAATTGCAAACACTCAACATACAATTATCATCTAAATCACACAAGATCACAACAGACAAACATATTATACCAGATTCATCAAACACAACCAAATTTCATCCCCAATGTAAAATAGTAGTAACATGCACAAAATTAAATTAATAAACTCACACAACATAGATTAAAACTAGCTTGCCTTACCTGACCAAGCAGCTCACAAGACCCAAACAACTCTATGAACTCCAAACTACCTCCAACCACACAGATGTTTTATCTACACATAGAAACATCACAAGAAAAATGGGTTGAAACTTAACTTATGGGAACGGAAAAATTGATCGATCCAAATTGAATAGCTCGCCGCAAAGATTACTCCTACAACCTTAGATCTTCAATCAGGCTAACAAAGGACGAAAACCTTTAGAGAGAAATCAGAGAACTCTAGAAAAGTTGTTTCTAGAGAGATAGTGTGTTTGAAAATAGTGAAACTCGGTTATAATAATTTATTTATACTAAAATCTTTAAATATTAAAATAATTGAGTCTCACTATTTTTAAACCACTATCACTTCTAAAATGTCATTTTCTAGTGTTTTACACACTCCTAACTAAAAATTAAGTATTGTATGGAACACAAACAATCCTAACTAAAAATCGAGTATTCTTTAAATTGCTCCTAGCTAGACAATTAGAATATTCTCTGAAACTCAATCACTTTTAACAAAATACAAGTATTGTTTGGAAAATAACTACTTACGACTACACACCAATATTGTTTGGAAAGAAATCACTCTTGGCTAAGGGTTTAGTGAAAAAAAGGAATGATATAAAAGATCACAAATTTTTGCTTATTAGTTAGAGAAAACACGTCTTTCAATGAATATAAGGTTTGAACACTCTATTAGTTTATTGAACGAAAACAAACAATGTTATTGTGAAGTTTGAGGCATTAAAAGCTTTGAGCAACAAAGCTGACAATGTGTTACAACTTATTTTCTACCACTTTAGAAGCTTCACTTCAAAATTCTATCTTGAAGTCTTCATTTGTTAACACAATGATTGTAGAAATGTATTAAATGTGTTCCATTCAACAATAAATGTTTATCTCTTTTCAAAGAAACATTTTGATAGCTAACACGACTTATTAGGCCACGATTGAAGAACTTTCACCAAAACTGGAATAAAGTATATAATCATATGACATATATAGTCTTTCTCAAGTTGACATTTAGTGTACCCTTCAAGAGATATTTGACATTGACGTGTGCTTTGTCAAATTTTCTAGGTAGACATAAAGATGAAGACATTTTCTACAATGTAGAATAATCGTAAAGATTTTCATTATGTACAACATTAGCTTATAGACAATGTACATATTGCTTGAAGAAGACTCCATTAGACGAAACAAAGAAAACTCATGTGCTACATCGTCTTTCAGACGGAGCACTTTGTGTCTCACATGCTTAAAATCATTCATCTGAATCAAATTCAATCAAAAGATGTTAGACTTTACTTTAACAATAAGATAAAATCTTTTAGAGGTTAATCAATATAAAATTTTACTTTTATTTTGATTTTTGAAATTAATGACTTAAATTAAACCAATTTTTTTATCAAATTAATCTGATTGAACTAAAATAATTCAAATTTTAAACTATATTTTATACTTTTGATAAATTAAAAAAAAAAATAAATCAACCTAACTTTATACATTAAACTTATATAAAAAAAAGGATTTATACAATAGAAATTACCATTTAAACTTGAAATTTAAAAATATGTTCAATTTAAGTTGTTTTACTGTCCAAAGGTGAAGTAATGACATATGATATATATGTGAATTTTTAACTCTTTAGATATTTTCACTTTCAATTAGTTATTTATACTTATATATAATGGGATACCCTATTTTGGTGTCCACATTATTACGGTGTCCAATTTTTATTCTCAATTTTATTCGTTAATAAATAATTGTTTCTTTTTAATTAAAACAATTTTTTATCATTTTTACCCTTTAAATAACCGTTTTTTTAATTTGATTATTTCATTCAATTAATTTTTCTTTTAAATTAATTATTTTTAAACTAAAATAACTATATTTAATAGAAAAAATAGGTATAGAATAAATAAAAATTTATTTATAATAAAATTTTAAAAAATATTTATATAATTTTTTTAAAAAAGTGAACACATTGCGCATGTGTTTCACTTATGTTTATAAAATTAACCTTAGTTTTTTGGGGAAATTATTAACTTTTTTTAGTTTCTTTATTTTCGAATCATCATGTGTTTGTCTCAAGTCAATGGAGTTTTACTAAAGAGTATGTCCCTACAAGGAGATTGAGCAAGGGGATCCTATGACACCATTTTTATTCCTACCGGTAGGAGAGAGTTTAGTAGGATCGTTTAGACAAGCAATTAAATAAAAGCCTATATTGTAGGGTAAAAGTGGGTGAAAAGGGAATTGAAGTCGGGTTACTATAGTTACAGATGACACTCTCTTTTGGGTGATGCAAGTCCTGAAAATGTATGGGCTATAAAATCTAGGTTAAATACGATTTTGGTCTCTTAATTTTTAGTGAAAATTGGAATTAGTCTCTCTTGGAAACTTTAAACCAATTTAGTCCCTCATCTTTTTACATGCATAGATTTAGTCCTTTAAATCAATTTTTTTTAAAGTTTATTTGACATTTCAAAAGCGTTTCTCAACTAAAATTGGAGTATAAATCTGTCAAATGGTGTAAACAAACTCAAGTAATATCATGAAACACGTTTGAAACGTCAAATAAATTTAAAAAAATTTGGTTAGAAGGACTAAAACCACACTTTTTTAAAGTTGAAAGACTAAATTGGTTTAAAGTCCCAAAAAGGGACTAAATCCAATTTTCGCTAAAAGTTAAGGAACAAAAAACATAATTAACTCTAAAATCTATGTTAAGAAGTTTTGAGTTGGTATCAGAAATTAGGGTAAAATTTTCTAAAACTAAGATTGGAGGAGTGGGATTGAACAATTCTTTAATACAAAACTTCTCTAATATTCTAAACTCAATTACATGAAAATACCCTTTGAGTACCTTGGATTGCCAATACGGGGAATCCAAGGAGAAAATAGTTTTGGAAACCTATGGTTTCTAAAGTTAAAAGCATGTTGTTTGTAAGACCCGTGAAATTAGTTAATTAAATAAATAATTAATTAATAAATGCGAGTAGAAAGAGCCTTTATGACATTAATTGTTGGTTGGTGTGACGTGAAAAAGTAATAGCTCAAGTGGTTGAAAGTACTTGGTTTGTGTGAGAGGACTTGGGTTCGAGTCCTATGTAAAGAATAAGCTTTATTTTTGCTAACTATTAGTTGTGGTATGAATGTGAAGGGGTAAAGAAAACCTAGCAGAAGGGTAACCATTAGGTGCTGAAAAACTTGAATAGCCATTAAGCCCACACTAAAGCCAATCCCATTTTATTTTTAAAGGCACCTATAAAAGCCAAAATTTAGGTAAAGGGAAGGGTTTTGGGCATTGTGGTTGACTGCTATAAAGAGAAGCACGAATTTGAGAGTGTGAGTGGAGTTGTGGCTGTGCAAAGGCTGGACCAAGAGGGAGATTGCGAATCAAGGCTTCTATCTTTTCGATTTTTGATCCCTAATTCCAGGTTAGGGGAGTTGAACCCTTATTGTAAATTATTGGTCTGATTGTATGAGATTGATGATCTATTGCTAGTGAAATTCGAGTTGATTATGGGGTGAATTCGGGGTGGGGTAATTGGGTACTGTTGTATTGAAAATTTCATGTGAATTGGTGCTCATGATGGCTATTCTGTGTTGTGTATACTCTTATGGTATGAAAAGTGAGAGTGGGAGTCTGTATGGCACTTGTATCTTGCTATTCTGTGAGTGTAATGTTGACAAATTAAATTGGTGTGTTTTGGGAGCGTTTTTGGGTCTCTGATGCAGTGCTTGTATGCGTAAAACAGTTTAGAACCTTCAATTCTCGCTCAGGCGGGTGAGATTCGCCTAGGCGAGACATGTAGGGACTCATATTCTTACCTTTCTCGCGGTTCTCGCTCAAGCGAAGAGTATTGAGTTTGGGCGACACAGACACTCGCTCAGGCGAGTGAGGTTCGCCTTAGCGAAAGAGTGATGAAGTTGCGCGTGTTGAGCGCGACTACTTGTCCAGGCGAGGGTTTTGGTGGGTTTTGGGCGAATCAGGGTCTCGCTTAGGCGAGACGGCCTCGCCTAAGCGAGATCTCTTGGTTTTATTTTATGCTTTGTTTGCCTTTTTAGCCCAAACGAGGTTGAAATGGGTGTTTGGGTGAGAGATGATCTCGCCTAAGCGAGATAACGTGGTGTGGTTGTTGTCTTAAGCTCGCTCAGGCGAGGTTGGTTAGCTTAGGCGAGGTTGAGGGCTTAGCTTAGGCGAGACGTCCCTAGCTTAAGCGAGTTTATGCGAGTTACTATGTTTCTATGTGCTTGTGAGTGTGTTTTGGCTGTTTATCCTAAGGATAAGTTGTATATGCATGTGGTGTAGGGTTTGGGCTTAAAGGACTAAGTTCAATAGGGGTCTGGGATGTGCTTGGTGGTTGGACACATGATGGGCATGGAACTGGTTAAGTTCCCGTCGGCTACTAATGGGCGAGGAGTCCTTAGTATGGTGATTGCATGTGTCGGACGCACGATGGGCAAGGAACTGTTATGTTCCCGTCGGCTACTATTTGGCGAGGAGTCCATAGTATGGTGATTGCGTGCGTGCCAGGGTCCAAGTGAGAATACTTGGATGATTTACTACAAGCGAGGAGTCTGTAGGGCAAGACTATGAGCGGGATAAGCTCATAGGGTTGCACCACGAATGAGTTAGTTTCGTGGAAGCACAATGAAGTCCCAAGATCTAGTTCATGCATATGACTCATGAAGGACAATGAGGTCATGGTGGGATGGTTTGAAAAGTATGAGAATTTAGTTATGTACTTTGGGTTGGGAAACATTTATATTCATGTTTGTTTATATATATTGTGCATAGCTCACCCTTTTTGTGTGTGTGTGGCGATGATCAGATAACTTGTTATCCGAGAGCAGACGATGTGACAGGTGGGCCTTTGACTCTTATTTCAGTTTTATGAAATTATGGACTCTTGGTTTTATAGCTTATTATATATTAAAGTTTTAAATTTCCCTTGTTTTGGGAAATAGTTTATATTCAATGCGGTATTTATTGTAAATCGAATTTTATTTATTTAATATCAGTAATATTCCTTAGGGATGTTACATTGTCTAGCTAGAAATGTAAACTATTGTCCTTTGTTGGAAGGGTATGTCTCATAAAATTGGTAATCTCTACTCTACCGTTATACTATCTATCTTTGTTCAAAGCGATGAAGAGTGTATGTAATGAACTCATAAGAGCGCAAAGGAATTTTCTCTAGGGATGAGGCTCTGAGGTTAAGAAGATTGCTTGGCTTAGGTGGGACAATATATGTAAATATAAGGAGGAAGGGGGGTTGGGCGTAAGAGATATTGAGAACTTTAACATAGCCCTCTTAGCGAAATGGAAGTGGAGACTAAGCAAAGAAGATCATGTCGTTTGGAGAGAGGCACTTGAATCAAAATATGGGTCATGGAAAGATCATCTTCCAAATAGTTTTTTAAAGAACTATGTAACCTTGATTCTCCATTGCGAGTGGAGATACATAGGAGCTAGGTAAATCGTTGTCGGGCCCAACTTAAATAAATTTTCAACAATATTTTCTTTACCATTTTGTATTTGTTTGTTTGTTTGATTTTTGGGGAAAACCAATATTTTAAAAATTACATCAATTTTTCACACCTAATTAAAGGAAACCATCTTTGGACAAACATATATGGTGGCGACTCCTCTGTATATTAAAATAATTTTCGTCGTCCCGTCATCACCTCAATTGCGATAGTTGGGGTCATTTATTCATTAATAATAAAAGTTTGTCATCTTTGTACTTTTAAAGATGTATGTGGTTTTGTTTTGTATTAAGGATGGGCAATGGATTGGTGGGTGGTTGTGATGTTAGCCTTTGCACTTATCATACTGTATCTAGGTTGAACAAGGGTTTGGTCTTTGTGTTCTTTCTTGTTCAGGCTCATGATGTTATGTATATGGTTATTTTTTGTAAAAGGATTAGGGCACTCCACAAGTGATCTACTATATTAATTAATTAATTCTTTGCTTATAAAAAAAATGATCATATATTGTTTTTCACTAATTTATATAATCAATATGTTTATAAAACTAACCTTAATTTTTTGGAGAAATTATTAACTTTTTTTAGTTTCTTTATTTTAAATATACAAACAATATGTGTACGTATTTTATTTTGAATACTTATAATTTTATTTTATTTTAAAATATGAGCACCTGCTTTTGTTAATTTAGATAGGACCTCTCTTCCCAGTAATTTTGTTAGCTTTTCATATTATAACTTAAAAGTATGACTCTATATTTTGTTTTGAAGAAAACAATAATGGGTATTTTTTAATATATACGGTGCTGAGTTGTAACATCCTTCTTAAAAGTTACATTATCATTAATCATGCATGTAATCACCAAATAAAATTCTCATGTGACATAAACTTATTCAAAATAAAATATATACAAAATCATTGAGAGGAAAATAAGTTAATAAGGTTCATACACGTATAAATATATCTATATTAAGCTAAAATCCTGCTTCACTTCTCACAATGACCATAACCAAATTACTTTCAAGAATTCAGTCCATTCAAATTTTAACACATACGTAAACTTTTTTTTAAATATCTAACTCTTTTATTTGAATTATTGTTCATTAACACAAAAGTTTCACTGTGTACTTGAATTCATACTCACATAAGAAGTATCACTGCCACATAAAAAACATAGATTAAATATTTGATCACACTCTAACAATCCTAACAGAATATAAATTCATCTTTGATAAAATGAAAGGAGAGAGAGATGATAACATAAAGTTTGTATTTCTCATCTATGGAAAGAAGATTAGGATACAATATTATATAGAATCCTAAGAAGTATAGGCAACGCCACTAGTAATAATATTGATTGTAGTGGTGGTAAATTGCTAAAATTGCTAAAAATTTTGCTTTACTTACTAGAGATGTGTTATATATGCACAAAGGTAACCCTAAGAGCAATAAGTAAATGGGCCTAAAACATGAGTATATGCTAACATCCACTTAAGCTACTCACAATGCTACAACTAAATACATTGAGAGTTTGTCAAATAAAAAAAATGAAAGCAAGATGAAGACACATGACCTAAATGAGAATGCCACAAATACCAAATGTCATAGGGCTGGAATACCAAATGCCAAAATTGCAAAATGTTCAAATACCAAAGGCCAAAATTGTGAAAGGTTCAAATATGAAATGTCAAAATTGCGAAAATTCCAAATACCAAATGTCAAAATTGCGAAAGGTCCAAATTCCAAATGTCAAAATTGCAAAAAATTCAAATACCAAATGCAAAAATTGCAAAAGATTCAAATACCAAATGCCAAAATTGCGAAAAATCCAAATACCAAATGTTGAGGTGCTTATAGCACCACCAAATTTAAGCTGAAGAAGAAAACAAGCAAAACGAATATAAATACACACTGGACGTTGCAATTACTGATTACTTGAACTAATTCAAGACATAGAATCAAAATGTTACAAGAGATGTGTTATATACACACAAAAGTAACCTAAGAACAATAAGTAAATGGGCATAAAATATGAGTCTATGCTAACAACACAATCAAATAGAAAAAGGACACATATTATTTAAGAAAATCTATAATGTATATATTCTAATAATCTTGATCCCTTTGATGATATACATGCAAATAAAAAATGTCTCATGCAACAAACTCACTAAAAGACTCTAAAGAGGACAAAAGATTAATTTCTTCTTTTTAAAATTATGTTCGGACAAGAGTGTAACACTTTGTTCCAGAACTCTTACGATGTATTTCGATCTTCAAATACGTAAATAGATCGGTTAGAATTTTAGAGAGCGTGTAAAGGAGAAAAAAAATTACTTTATAGAAAGATAATTTTTATAAAATAAAACTTGATTAAATAATTATGTTTATAACTTTAATTTTTTAATAATAAAATAATAGTATGTCTTTCATAAAAATTAATTATGTTCTTAAATGAGTAATTTATAATGGGTCACGTGATCAAAATTTTTGTAGTTACTTTTTATCTTTAATTATTTTTGTTCAATTTTTTAATTTTTTAAATATTATTAAAAATAAAATATAAATATAAAATGTGTATATCATAGATTATCATATATTATAGATGATAGAGTTATAACTCTATTCAACTATATAGGTTATGGTTCTTTGTAAAATCGTAACTTACATTTTAATAGTCAAAATATAAACTATATTTTAATAGTTAGAGTATAAACTACGACTTTAATTCAACTATAACATATACTCTTTTTGAAATTGCAAAAATATCATTATATTTTTATAAATTATATTTTGTTTTCTCAAAACTGTATGCATAATTAATTTTTTTTTTACAATAGTACGTGAAAACATAAATAAATAAATAAATAAAATTTTATATTCAACTTCCAAGAAAAAACATATAACAAAACAAATAGATAGACTTCGAATTCTAATCCAAAAGTGGAAATGATTTGGAAAATTCTACAGGAATTTCAAGAAACTTTAGGAATATAAAAATGCTTTTTATTTGTCATTATTATGGGAGGATATTACTAGAATATGTAATATAATTAGCTAGTACTTTTGAAAATAAACATATATTTAACTTCAATATATCTGTCTCCAACTATATTGCAAACCGAACATTACACGTGGTGTGGATTTTTTCAATTATTCTATTGGCAATCATAAAAAATAAATAAATAAATAAATAAAAAAAGTGAAGCACGAAAATATTTTAAAGATTCCACATAATATCGGAAATGTAGATTTTTTTTATACAAATAAGATATTCTGTTAGATAATATTTATGTTAAAATTCAAAGTTATTTTTCATATATGAACAATTATTTTTTTTCTTTTTTGTATGCAGTTTTCTTTTCTTCTTAACATCGTTCCCAATCCAAATGTTTAGTTTTTCTAACTAAGCTAAAATACAATAATTTCATAAGTTAATTTCCTAAATATACGTTAAAATACTATAAAATACATTCAAACAAAATAATTTCATAAACTAATTAGACTAAATTTACATTAACATTAATATAATATAATTTAAATTTATTTCCTACTTAAGTCTAAAACAAATTCTGTCAATACTGATATTTTCGATTATTATAACTTGATGATTTCTAAGCATACTTTTAATTACTATACAATTTTATAAAACGAAATAATTTCCTAAACTAATATATAATTTAGGATAAATCAGATGAGTAATTTTTTTAATGTGATGTTTTCATTTTTCAATTATTAATGATCAATATCTTATTATTTTTAATTCTTTTTGTTTATTAATTGATTAATTTAATGTATATTCACAAAATTAATCTTAGTTTTGGAAAACATATGATATAACACATCTTTTATAATGTAGTTCCTATGTGTAAAAGAATATATATATATATATATATATATATATATATATATAAATAAAATTAAGAATGTAATGCATATAAAAGTTAACATTAAGAACATGTAATTAGATAGCAGTAACAGAAACTAAATCAGTGAATGAAATGATTTTATCCGTTCATCCAAACATAGGACAGAACAAAGTGAAAACGGCTTTTGTGTAAACCAAAACACAGGCAGATTGAGAATCTGACTCTTGCTATGTCTTACTCAATTGGATTTACCAAAGTTGTAGCATTCGAATACGAACAGAGAAAAAAAGGATGTCGATATCACTTACACAATTAATTTACTAGATAAGGTACGTAATAATTCACATAGTAGCGGAGAAATCTAATCATTATATACCCTAAATTTATTTTATATCTCATCGGTGTGGGATCTCTTATCATAGAAGTAAAATCAAAATAGTTCATGCTAGAGTGTTTGTATCTGTATCGAAAGATTATATGAAATATATTAGAGTTTGATTATCCCTGCAGCACGTGAGTGAAATGAATTGGAGTGTTTGCAAATTTAGAATGTGTAGAACTTTGAAACCTGAGTTTGAAAGATACTGTGAGTTAAGAAGATTTGAGGATTACACTGCACACACAACAATCGTGGGTGTCAGATCCAGCAAGCACATCACATGAGAGAGAGGAAAATTTGGGGTTTGGGAAAAGGGATGATGCAATTTCGTCCTTCTTTTGCTGTTCAATTTTTGTCCCTCATTGTGTTTCAGTGAGAGCTGTTAAATGCTGATATTATTATGGTTTTTAGCTTTTGTTCTCACTCGCCACAATGCAGATGCAGGGTTTCTTCAGTGTCTGTAGTAACTTTGTTTCACTTCAGAATTATGAACATTACTAAATGTTGCAGAAAGATGAGTTTATGGGAAGTCTCCTTAATGATCATGAAAGTGTGAAAAAATGAAGTGGATAAGGAGATTTTGTGATGGAGCAACAATGACACGTGATAGGCCATGTGGTGTGGTGGAAGAGAAATCATAAACCTTTTAGGTGAACTTTGGCAGTGTAAAATCCTTTTCTTTAGCTTTTGTATCTGTCTAAAAGGAGCACCATTTCTTATCCTCCTCTATCCTTATCCCTCAACACACACATGTTTGATTCTCCTTCATCTTCAACTTCATCTTCAACATAGTAACTAGAAAAAATAGAGAGAAAGTTGGTAATTTCCAAGAGGAGGATGATAAAATGGCATGTGAAGTAGGTTGCAAGAAATGGTGGTGGAACTTGGAATGTTGTCTGAAGTGTCCTCGAATTATACCAGTACGGTTTATATAATTGAAGGAAAGTTTTGGGACACTGTAATCATGGGTTTCAGGAACATTACAGTGATTCATTTGTATAGTTCTTAAATAGGTATATAGACTAGACTAGACATACCTATGTTTAGGCTTTCATGTCTTGTTCTTTGTCATAGACAAAAAAGAGAGGCATGCTTTTGTTTAGGTACCTTGTCCTTCAATAAATAATGAAATCAAAATTTAGATCATGATTCATGTGAAAGTGTAGAGCATTTCCTAATGAAGATTTGGTTTAGACATGTTAAATCCTTATAAAACACAAAGCTATATGAAAATGTTGTTGGGGGGGTATAGAGCACATGGCAATTATAATTAGTAAAAAGAGGGCCATTGTACATAGGATTCTTGGAGTGCCAAATAATGGGGTTCATTACTTTTCTTCAGGGAACTTCTCTGTTGTCCTGTCGTGTTATGTGATCACTCATTGTTTTTATTCTCAACTGGATTATTATTTTTACGTGCTTTGGATCTGCTTTCTGTTATTCATGCTATGTGCTACATTAATTTGTGGTTAAATTAAGTATTATCCACTATGAATAACATGGAGTCCAAAGTGAAAAATATTATGGTTTTAACTTTTTCACTCATGTTTCAAAATTATAAGGTTGATTCGAAGGAGTGGATTTCAAAGAGAGATGAAAGACATTATCAGTTCAAATCTCTTTTCTCGTTACATAAAAGGATACTATTATTTTGATATCCGATAAATTATTATACACATTTTATATCTACTATTTTACTTTTTAATCTCTTTTTTTCTTACAAATAAAAAATTAACCTTTTTCTTTAATAATCAAAATATTTCGAAAAGAGTTGATAACTAATATCCTAAGAGCAACATAAGTTGCTTAGATGGAATAAGGATTGTCTTCTTCCTTCTTTTTTTCACGCATTTATTAAAGCAGCATTCAAAACTTTGAAGTCACTAGAGCACAAGAGCACAAACTAAACTACCCCAATCAATCAAGGAATTATTTTCTAACAAACAAAAGAGAAAGAAGAATTTTCCTATTGTGACTACTTCCCCCACAATTTCCAATCTAGCCACGTTTATGGTTCACACTGTCCTTTTTCTTTTCTTTTTTCAAATGTATACTTTCTAAATTAAAGTATATTAATTTGTGATTATTTAAATAGTTAAATATGTTTTTGATTCTTCAACTTTTAGTGAAAATTGGAATTAGTCCCTCTTGAAAAACTTGAACCAATTTAGTCTCTCAACTTTCTAAATGTGTAGATTTAGTCATTTCAATCAAATTTTATTAAGTTTATTTGATGTTTCAAACACATTTCATTATAGTATTTTTGTTTGTTAAACCGTTTGACACATTTTCGTATCAATGTTAGTTGAGAAACACGTTTAAAACGTCAAATAAATTTGAAAAAGTTGGTTTAAAAGACTAAATCAGCATATTTTTAAAGATGAAAGAATAAATTAACTCAAAATTTTCACAAGGGGCCAATTCCAATTTTCACTACAAAAAACATATTTAAAACTTTAAATTATAATTATTAAATAAATATTTAATAAATTTATTATATAAAATTAGAAAATTATAATTACTTAAATAAGTAATAAATAAAATTAATTGTTGAAGATCCAATATGGACTATAAATAAGAAGAATGTACAAATATATGAGTTGATATAAATCTCACTTTATAAAATAATTTTATATTGTACTATTGAGTCAGAATTAAAGTTATTAAAATTAATTTTAATAAAAGTTGTTAATTATTTTAATTATTAATCAATAAATATTAATAGTTTAATTAAATTTATTTAATTATTAAATATTAAATTAAATAAAAATATTAATTTTAATAATAAAAGTACTAATAATAAATAAATAAATTATAATACGATAAACAATACTGATTATAAGTAATAAATATTAAAAAAAAATTAAAAAAAACGTTTAAAAAATTAAAATAAATACTTCATAACGATAACAGAAAAAATGCCATGCATGAATAAATTAAATAAAAAGTGAAAACACAAAAAGAAAAACATAAAATAAGTCACGAATTAAAATATTAAAATTATAATGAGCTACATACTTACCCATCGACCATCTAGCACGGTATAATAAGTTTTTACGGCTTTAATTTTTAATTTTAATTAAACAGATATTAATTAAAAAATATTATTTATTATATAACACCTCATTTAATTGTATAAACTACTAATAAAACATTATAAATTCCAATAGAACAAAACAAATAGTTATGAGATTATAAAATATTTTTAAAATTATCAAAAAAAAAAAACCATAAAACATATATAATATAGATGACTAAATCAAGAACTAAACAGAGTTTTTCAAACTAATTACACACAGTTTATGGAATGATATACTACTCAAGACTCTCACTGTTTTTCATCAAAAGAGCATCCTCACCTGTTTCCTTTTTTTCTCGCACAATTAAGTGATTGTTGCAAAAGAAAAATAACAAAACCATCAACATAAACACAAAACATGGTAAGCTAGTATATCAAAAGCATACTCATATCTAAATATATATAAATCAACTCATCCCAAAAGAATAAAACACAATACAAGTTATATCACCGTTACATTCACACCAGCAGTTAACACTAAACTCAATTATTTGGATACATGTCTTTAATGTAGGGTACACGAGAGAGGTGCACATGTCATGGTTCCTAGACTCTGTAGAGTCTAACCTTAAAGGGTTATCACCCAATAACACACAAAATTAATCTCATTCATGCCTAGGGCCCAATCCATCCTAAGACTAGGACCTTCTACTACTCTCATCACGTAACTCATTATACTCTATTGAGTGTGAAGGATTATTAGAGTTCAGGTACCTCCTTCAAGTCATTCTCCTATATCAAGATATACACTAACAATATCATCACAAAGAATTTTCCCTGAAACTCTTTAAATATCACAACTTCACATGCTCATGCATCATTACATACCAATTAACATCTTACATACTCAGAACCATATTTTCACCCCAAATAATAATAAAGAAAACCATAAAATATGCTTACTACCAATTATAGGTCATTCAAAAATAGTTAAACAGAAAAACATGCAAAAAAAGGCATCTGGCGCTCAAACCTAGTTGCCTCGTAAAAATGGGCACTCAGAGCCAACATATCAGCACTCAGTGTCAGGGAGCTAAAATGTTCCCAGACCTGTAGAGGTCTCTAACACTCAGTGTCAATCAGCTCATAGAAGTTTGTGCTCAATTGTACCACACTAAGGCTCTATGTACTACATCAGAAAATAGAAATTGTGTGATGATTTAGGAAAATTGGACTTGTCCAAAAGATCAATTTGGTACTTTTCTTTTATTACTTTGAGTCATAATAGTTTTTCACTAGATAGAACTTATACAAATTTCTCAATTGCTCAACTTTCCAATTTAACCAATTGACACCTCAAAGCAATTCACAAACATTCAATATCAATTTTAATCAAAAACACATCAAATCACAGCAGTCATACATGTTACACCAGATTCACCAAGCACAACCAAATTTCATCCTTAATTTGAAAGAGTATCAACGTGTAACCATCAACATATAATTAAGCATTTTATTATTAAAAATAATAGGATCTCATTATTTTAAAACAATATCATCCTTAAAAATACTATTTTTTATGTTTTCACATATTATAAATTTAATATTTGCAAAATTAATTACAATAATTAGTTTATTAAAAAATTTATCAATTAAATAATTAGTAAAACTAAAAGTTTTGATTTAATTTATTAAATTATTTATTAATATTTATCAATTATTAAAATATTTACTGATATATATAATTAGTAAATCATTTTTTATTTATTAATTAAATGCTGATAACTTAATAACTGTATATTACAATTATAAACACAACAAATTTATAAAAATATATATCTAATAATTATAACTTAAATAATCACAAATTATTATAGTAACTATGGCTAGATTGGGAATTATGGAGCACAACAACTGACTGCAATAGGAATTTTTTTTTTATCTTTTTTATGTATAAGAAAGAATTTATCTGTCTACACCATTTTGCCTCTATTTCATTTTCTATTTTACACACTCATTATTTCTCTACTCATTAAATCTCGCACATCTTTATTTTTGTTTATATTAATAACAAGTGAAGTTGGAAACCAATAGTGCTTATGTGGTACCCGTTTTATTTAAGAAAATTCATTATTTTCAATGTTCATAAAAAATGTCTATAATTTTTTATATACCGGCAAGTATTTATGAATATTTATGGATTTATATATTTTTTATTTTAAATAAAATTATTAAATTTATAAAATATAAAGTCAGAAAAAAAAACAATTTTAAGTATAATTCAAATAAAAATTTAATTTTAAGTACAATGAAATAAAATTGTAAACTTAACTATTAATACAAATAAATTTAGTTTTTTTTAAGAAAACAAATTTAAATAAGTTTCATCAATTTAAAAAATGCATTTTTTAATAACTTAAAATTTTCATATGTCAAAATAAAAAATATATATACAAAATAAAATTCATAACTTTATTCACTAAATTTTAAAAACATATAAAATAAAATTCATTAATAATTATTACCCGCTAACATATACTTATAATACTATTACTACTATTTATTTTATCAACAAACAAATAATTAAATATTTATGTCGCTCTCCAACTATCCATTAAAAAAATGATTTAATATTGATTACACATCTTATCTTCTTATATCTCCAAAAATATTTTTTTTTTTTTTTTTCATTTCTAATCTTCCCCATTTTTATGTTAAACTCATATCAAAAATAAATATCAAACATTTTCATAGTTAGTGAAAAATGAGAAGAAATAATAAAATGAAAAAGAAGAAGCACAATACTTGGATTTGACCTTGTTCATGTTCAAAACGAAGAAATTAAGCTATCATGTGTTGACACAGTGATGGCAAAATCATTTACATCCAAATTGAACAGTAAGTGCTTGTGATTGGTTACCGACAATTGCAACCTGCCAAACCAAGTCAGTTTGTACCAACTACTTTTCTTCATCATTCTCTACATCATCAATAAATGCATCGCATCAATTACAAAAATAATAAAAATTAACTTTATATTTCTTTTAAGTAAATAAGTGATGTAAAAGATAGGGCATGAAATTATTGATTTGGAATCTTGGTTTATTTTCAAACCTCATATTGTTGCATAATGATTGTTCCTTCTCTGACAAAATCTTATTTCTTCAAAACCTAGGTTGTTGTTTCTGCTTCTAGTGCTGTCTGAATCACCATCCACAGAAACTACTGTATATGAAACACAATTAGCACAATAACCACACAACACTGTGATGATTAACATAATTATGCTGTGATTTTATTTTCTTCCACCACCCAAGTTTTCAAATTTAAAACACAATAAAAAATTATTTTACGTCCACAACCTATTTTTTAGAAGGGGATCACAAAGATGCTTCTATGTCATTGACTAGTTTGAAATTTTATCCTCCGCAAAAAAAAAAAAAATATTACTTTTATTTTCTTTGTTTCCGAATCTAGAAAGCTAAATTATCTATTATTAACTCAGTCTTGGTCATGTCTAACTTCTAAGTAACACAAGTAAATAAATTATCTTTTACACTGTTATGTTTTTTCTTGCAAATTGTACACACACATATATTCATGCAAATTTAAATTATTTGATTATTTTTTTAACTAGTTTCTGGTGCAACCACACAATCATGAATGGTGTCGGTAATATATATGCATAATGGTAAAAAACAAATAGTACAGCAAGAACTATTCATTCAGAGCCAGCCATGCCTCAATTATTATTCTTTTTTCATGTCAAATCAGATAAACGTATAGCTTTAGTTTTGTGTAAAAATTATGCCAATAATATTACCCCTCTCGTGAAAATAAGGGTGAATATACAAATCTTCGGAAAAAAGTGTGAAAAGTTCTCATTTTAGTTTTCGGAGATAAGAAAATTTGTAATTAGTATCACTTTATTAACAATTTTGTTAAACTAGTTACTTTAGTTTCTGAAAATGTATTTAATTATTTCTTAAGAACAATTTTTGAATTTGTATATATAAGTTTAATTAATTTTAAGTGTTTTTATTTAAATTTTTATTTAAAATTTGACACATTAATTGATTAAAATATTTTTTATTTTTGTTTAAATTCTATGTTTATTTGATTTTGCTGTCATAAAAAAATAGTATGATTCTTAGTTTTATATTATCGTCTTACCGATTAAATCACCCATTTTCTCTTTAAATATTCTAATCCAATAGTAAATTTGCTCTTTCTTTTTCTAAAACCAAATTGACCGACGAACTTAAAAAAATTAAAGAAAAAAAAGTTGTTTGACGAATAAAAAAATAAAAAGATAATGATCTTGTTATCTCATTATAGATACAATTAAATTAATATTTGTTTCGATGATTAAATAGTTTTACATCACTTATAAAAAATAAAAAACGATTTAAAAATGCTTTCTTTAATTAATTTTTGGAAATATTTCTTAAAAATAAAATTGTGATGGAACTCCAAAATATAAAACAAATAATAAACAAAATCATGATAAAGTTCAAAATTTTAAAACAACAATACCATGGAATTTCGAAGAAACAAGTAATAAATGATCTTTCAATAACTAATTATTTTTTTTCCCTTATATTAAACTTAGATATTTGATTTGGGTAATGGGTAGCCATAGAACATAGGTCTAAGGAGATGTGTCAGGTCCACGTAAGCAGAAGCAAGTTCACTATTTGTTTTTACTTATTAGAACACAAAGGTAGATGTTTGATGGGCCACGTGGGTCCCTCTGTAACCTCATCCGTTGCAAACCATTCCAGAATTAGGACAATGGCCCAGCATGATTGACTTTTTATGGCCCAATAATGGGTCCATCATTGGAGGCCCATATTACGAATCTTGCCAAGTACTCTCAAACTCACTCTCTCACTCCATTCATTGGAAGCATTCAAGAATGGTACCCAAATAAGATCACAATATTAATATATTAAAATAAAATCAACAACAAGCTTGACTTCAAAGAAAGGTAAAAGGTGATTCGTACCTTTTTTTTTTTATTTGGGAAAAAAATTGTGAAAAATAGATTTATAAGTTAATGGGGTCCAATTTAGGCACACCCATTCTTTCTGCCAATAATATTCATTCATAATGTTATTTGTCACTTCTTGTTTTTTTTTTTCTTTTCTTTTTTTGCCTTTAAGAAGAACATGGAGGGGCTAGCCACAAACATTGACAAATCCAGCAACAAGAATTTCCTATCATATTTTGGGTTTTCTTTTCCTCTATATTATTAATTAGGCTACTTTTCTAAAACATAATGATTTATGCAAAAAATTTTAAGGTTAAAAACGTGGGCAAAATTGTTGGATCTAAACTTTGTTTCTATAGAATAGGTAAAAAAAAAGACAAGAAAAATGGGAATGGTGCCTTCAGGGAAAAAAGACATACTTTCATATTAGTTTATTAAATATCAGTATTATTATTATTCTTGACAATTTATATAAATATAAAGAGAAAATAGTTTTATCATAATGCATGTAAACAACAAAAAGCGTGAACAGCAGGATTCGAACCTGCGCGGGCAGAGCCCACATGATTTCTAGTCATGCCCGATAACCACTCCGGCATGTCCACTGCGATGGTACTTTGAAAACTAAGTTCAATCTCTAAAGGAAAATAAAAATTTTATTCACAACATCTAGGCCTTATCATTTTAATGTATTAAGGCTAAAGTTTTCAGAATGTACAAAAACTTTAATGGGAAATAAGGGTTCTAAAGACAGAATACCTTTATATTCACTATCCATAATAAATAGATTATTTATTTTTATCATGCAAAAATAAGTTCAGTGAATTAATTCAATTTATAACGGTTTCAAGTTGTATCAAGTTAATAAAAGAATGATTTTTTTTTTAATTGTAGATCAAATTTGGCTTATTTAACTTGGGAGTTAAATGAGTTTGAACTGGTTTGAATGTGAGCTGAAATGTAATCTACGATGCACCAATACTTCAACTTGGATCACATATTTGTGTTTGATAGGTATCCGTATCAGATATTTTAGGATATTTTATGAATACTTATCAATGAAGTATTTAATTTATAAAGTTGTAGTACACTACAATTCTTTTTTAATAATGACAAATTTTAGTGACAAAAAATAATTAGTAACTGTATAATAACCAATTTAGATACCAATTTAAAAACTAAAACTTATTAGCAACTAAAATAGTTCTAAAAAATTATAATTGGTGTCTAAATTGATAATTAAAATAGTCTCTATTATGAATTGATTTATAAATTGATCACTAACATTAGTTACCAAAATTTTGACTACCAAAATAAGTGGTTTCTAAATTGGTCACTACCATTAACAACCATGTTTTGGCAACCAAAATAATTGTTTTTTAAATTGGTCTTCAATTAGAAAATGGGTCTCTAACATTTTTTTGTTACTAACATTGGTTATTATTTAAGAATCTTCTTGAATGGTACTTTTATGATTACAATAATTTATATTTTTTATGTTGACAACTTTAGTACATATAGTTTTATTTTGGATTCACAGAATAACGATCGTATATTTATTATGTTTTTAAGAATCATTGTTCACTTTTCAATATTCATATATCACGTATCTATCATGTATCGTGTCCTATTATTTTGAAAATAAACGTATCGATGTATTGAATATGTATCGCATCCGATACACGTAATGTATTCGTGTATCATAGTATGTAATTCACTAACAACAATAATTTCATAAGTTTTTTTTATTATGATTATTTATTACTTCTAATTATGTAGATTAATAATTTAATTTTCTTAAATATTAGAATATTGTTCAACAACATTTGAATAATTTAATATTTAATTTATTTATTTGTCAAATTATGATGATCAACACTTTAATTTCTAATTATTATCTTTATAATAATGTTTGATGAAATAAGTGGGTATTTTATTAAAACATATATATAAAAAAAGTGAATGGAGTCTATCTACTTTAATTATATTACGATAAATATTTAAAACAAATCGAGAAAATAAAATATCCTTAAATGAACAAGTCTACCTAATCCATTAATCTGTGATGGATCGAGTTGGATTATAAAACTTTTGATTCACAAAAAAGTGAATTAGGTTAAACTGACTGACTTGTTGACTTTTAACTTAACCAATTTGTACAATTTTAGTGCAGAGTAATACACATAATGTATAATTGATCATTCGAAATTATCTTTAAGAACATGAATACATGATCACAAATTACTTTAGTTGTTTTTATAAATTAATTTATAATTTGTTAGTAATTAGTTATTTGTCTTCTTTTTCATTTACATAATTTCTTTAAAAAAGATTGGAAATTTTCATATATCATATCCTTCTCATGAATTATAGCATTTTTTTATGATATAATATTATCAAAAGCATTGCTAATTAGAATCCTTTTGATGTAACAATTGAAGAGGCAAATGTCAGCATTAGTGTAAGAAATTGCAATTAAAATGGAGATTGAATGAATTTTTTTGAAAGTGTCAAATTCTTTAAATAATAATAATATGAAGTGTTTATATTTATACACAATCAACAAGTTTGCTAAAAAAAATATGTCTTTCACGATCTTATTTTTGTATCAGGATTCATAATTTGATTCCACAGGTAAATTTATGAATATTTTTCGGATGAAATATATTTTATGTCCTTAAACTTTAAGTAAAAATTGAAAGGTTTAATTATTCAGATGATATCCACTTTGATAAAAGTATGTCAATCTGATACCGACTTTTAAAAAAGTGTCAATTACATCTCAACCTAAAAATGTTTCAATTAGATCCCTTTCAAAAGTTGGGATACAATTGACATTTCTTTAAAAACAGGAACCAAATTGACACACATTACCAAAGTAGGTACCATTTGAGTAATTAAACCAAATTGAAATTAATTATTTATAAAATTTTGATAGATTTAGTCTTCAAACTTTAAAAATGCATAGATTTAATACTTTTAACCAAACTTTATTAAATTTATTTGACGTTTCAAATATGTTTCATGATAAAATTTAAATAGTTTCCTCTATTTGACATATTTTCACTTCAATGTAAAAAGAAAAATGCATTTAAAACGTCAAATAAAATTAATAGAATTCAATTAAAATGATTAAATTCATGCATTTTTAAAATTAAAAGACTATAAATTAGACCAAAATTTTGAAAAGGGACTAATTCCAATTTTTACCGAAAACTAAAGACCAAAATTATATTTAATGCATATTTTTCTTGATAGATTACAATGCGTATAAGTAAACTAAAACACTCTTTGTGAATGTTAACTTATGTATAAGTTAATTTCTATAATGTCTTATAATCTTAAAAAAAGAAGAAAATTGAAATTGTGAAATTAGTGAAGTTAATGGTATCAGCATCTGTAAAGTGTATCTAGCTTTGTGTGGTATATAATAACTACAAATCCTACTTCCCTAAAGAAGGTAGGAAGAAAAAGGGAAGAAAATATAAGAGAAATTTGAGTGAAAAAATAAGATACATGAAAGTCTGAATGAAGAAATATGAATCAGAAAGAGAAAGATGAATGAATAGAAAGAAAGTGATCGCATTAGCAGCAGTAAAACATTAATCTTTCCCACAAAAACTATTCATCAGAGTCCAAAGTTGGAGTCTTGGCACAACTTTCCAGCTGATGGAGTTCCAACATTCTCTTTTCTGGATTGCAGAGACCTGTACAACAATCTCAGATGGTCAATTTTTTGGATCTATCAGAGTAAAAAGCTTTTTAAGGGAATGTGATGATAGAATCAAAAGCTTGTGAAAAAAATGGTGAAATAGGAACCTGAACACTTGGGAATATCCCACACAGCAATTGATGTGGAGGTACACTCTGGAGCGCAAAGTTCACGACTATTCTCATGGTTCACATTCATTGCAAGCATCCAAGCTCCAATTGTAACATCCTCATTGCTGAACATCCGGAAACTGTGATAAGGTACAGACATTATGTTCATTACAAAACCAGATCATTGAAAATATGAAAACTAATCCTAATTAATAAGAGACAATTATCACAAGATAATGGAGAAATGGAACATGCCTGTTATTCTTAAGCGCTACCAAGCTTGATACAACATCCGCAGAAAGAGCATATATAGGACCATAAGCATGAAGAAAATATTCCTTTCCAAGCAAATTAGATAGTGGCTCATACCTGCAACATTTATCAAAGAACTGACGATGAGGCAAAATGAAGGTGAAAAACAATTCAGTTCAAACATTCTCAATTTAATCCTCAAGGTTACATTTGCATGGTTGGTAGAGTTGAAGAGGCCAAAAGAAAAGAGTTCAGATTCATTACTGAGTTTTTTGGTACTGTCTGTCTTTTACTAAACATTAAAAATACATTATATTAATATTTTAAAACCTTTTTAATATATTTTAAAACTTCAAGGCCATCAATATATTTTAAAGGTACGACAGAGGAACAGTAAAAAAATATCAGCAGAGAATTTAAATTCCATAAACAAGAGAGTATTTAAAATATTTATAGAAATAAATAACAGAGAATCTGGCAGGATAATAATTTATTTTCTCGAATTCATTCATCAACACATGGGAAGCTTGTTTATAACAGAGCCTTAAAAGTTAATATACTGATGTACACACATCTGCGCTCACTCACTCTAGTATGACAGTTAGCCATTAAAGGTGGATCTCAGTTAGTAGCATGCATTGTGAGTCCAAAATTTTTTACACAAAATCATTATGAGTAAAAATTATTGTGTTTGTAAATAATTGGATGATAGTAAAAATATTATTTGTTCTTAAATTAAGGGCTAGTTAGATTAACATGATATAACAGAATACAATAAGATAAAACAAAATAAGATAAAAGTATAATAACATGATAATGTATAATCACATTTAATGTTTGGTGCATACGACATAACAAACTAAATAATGTTATTTAACATAAATTATGTTTAAATGACAATTTTTACTAAAATTACATGCAATTTAAAAAACATTACTTTTAATTTATTTTTTTATAAATTATGAAAATTATTAAAAAAATTAACCAAATTATAAAAAATTATATATAACTATTTTTTATATTATGAAAAAGTAAACAAGATTTCAAAACTATAAATAAATAATATCTTAACAAATATTTAAACAATTGGTACTTAATTTAGTATTCTAATAAATAATATACTTTGAACTTATGTATCACCATAACTATAAATGTTGTTAAATAAAAAATATATGATATATATTATCATATAAATCAATAGTAAAAAATTATACAAAATTTTGTTTAGTTATATACTTTTTCTTAAAATTATAAATAAATTGTATAAGTTTTGTAAAATTAGTATTATGATGGAAGTATTTTTCTTTAAAATATATTTGAATAGTAAGAGATTATTTTTTATATTTTAATTACATCATAATTTAAATTTATGAGTGAATATTTCATATAGAGAGAGAGGCAGATAGAGTTTATCCTATTTGTTAAACCAAATACAACTCTTCCTTGAGATAAAAAATACACTACACTGACATGATAGGATAAGTGATAAAACATTACTGTCATATCAGGTTGACGCAACAAACATCATATTACAATATGATAGAATAGTTATCATATTTTATCCTGTTCACAAAATGGGTCCTAAGGAATAAAAGGACAATGGAGTCTTGTGATGTCTAATTAGCTTTTGCTGTTACAGGAAAGTACACTATTTGGCGTGACAATTATTTGAGTGGTCTCCGTTGTTTGTAACCCAGTTATCTACTTGTGGTGAGTAAATATGCTCATTATGAGGTAGTGGATTGTTTCTCCAGTGTTTGAGGAAGGAAAAATCCTTGTTAGGAGGAAACCCGGTGAGTGGATGTAATGTAATCATTATATGCAGAAGTGCATGATGAATTATCGAGAGAGGAGGTTTGGAAAGATACAACACTATTGAGACTTGAATCTAACTACCTAAGAAAATGATACCATCTTCAATCTAAAATTTTAAGGTAATGAGTTTATGGATCTTTATCATTATATGGTGCTCAACTTTCTCACTTTTAATTAATGTGAGACTTAGTCTTATATTTGGATTTCCAACTGTTCAGAACTGTAATCTGGACTACTCTGGCATAATTAGTAGAAGTTAGATTTTGTTTAAGTGTCGAAACTCTTGAGCCTAACACTCTTAAACCAAGACATGATAAAGTGGTAAACTTAAAAAGTGGAGACAAAATATAGTTAATCTAAATAGAACTAACCATTTTAGTTTGGGATCAGTGAACACAGGGCCTTTTTTCATGCATCCTATGTAAGTCTGAGGGTGAGATCGCTCTTTTGCCAGCAGCAATGAAAGACGGTCTGACAAAAAAAAAATGATTACATAAATCTTAATTATAGAATAATCATTAATCTCAAACAAAAGTAGTCATCACCATATTTAACAAAGTTAGGCACTGAAAGATATGGCACCTGGCCTTAAGTATATGTCATCATCAGCTTTGACATAAAAGTCTGCCTCAAAAAGTGCATAAGCAGCTTTGAAGAAAGCTAACCTGTTGTATAAATGGCCAAATTCAGCTCAGCAACAAACTACAGACATAAAATTTAGCAGTTTACTAACCCTCAGAACACACGTTTTGTATGGGAGCTTACTATACTCCTCTTCTATATCCAGCAAAATGAAATCATCATATTGTGTCACTTCCTTCTGAAGTGCAGACATCTTTGATCTATCACTCGTTCTACCAATCACAAACCTAAAAGCCAAGCCAGTGGCTTCTTCCAAGCTGCAAGAAACAAAACAAATCTGGCATGTCATAATGAGTAAAGTTAATTCCATTAGATCACATCATTCTCAGACACAAACTCCTTCAAAATACACAACAAAACAGTTTGAGAGGTTCATTTCATGCATACAGCTAAAAATTCTAGAAATTAGAATTTCCAAAACAGAAATAAAAATTGACAATACTACAGATGCCCAAAGAGTATCATATTCATAAAGCAGAAACATAAACTCACCCATCTGACCATAGAAAATATACCAGATTAGTATTAACCATTGGTCAATTTCAATGACAATTGCAGAACTTCTATTAATATAATGTAAACAGAATTGATTGCTATAAAATTAAAATCATTTCTGTAATAGTAGATTAGTTTCACCTTCAGCCGAATCTGTCCACAAATTTTGATATAGTAGATAAATTTTAACTAGGCCACACAAATACAGATAAGAACCTAGTATCTTCCATGGCTAAAACTGTAACTCACCACTTATGAAGACATGGCAATGACAAAACTCCAAGCAATCAAATAGTTAGAAACATATATTCATCTCCTCTTCCAGCTCATTTCAACCAAATTTCTTCTTTATCTCTCTTTTCATTTCTCCTGACATCAATTATCACACTTTCCACTCTCTTTCTCTTCATTTTCATTCGTTCTTTCCATTTTTTCTCCACCTTGTACACCTCAAAGTAGAGTGTAAGCACGTTTATCAGAAATCCCAAGCAACTCCTGTTCCTAATGCAGATCAGTGATAACAGTTTCCTACAAGACTATGCAAATCACTCACTTTCTCCCTAATCTCATTTCTACCGTATTTCATCTACATCCTATTTCTTCTTTCTACCTCATTCTATCCTCCACTTATATAAACTTCAAAATGGAGTATTTATCAGAACATCCAAGCTGTCTCATTTTCCAAAATTAAGCAGATCAGTAACAACAGTTATGCAATAAGATTACTTAAATCGTTCCCATTCCTCGTCATCTATAAATAGATACCAAAAACCACAACACTCATCCTAGTGGTGGAGTTGGGACAGACGCATAAGGTAAAAAGGTCAAGTCTTTATTGTCGTTAACTTAAATGCAGGATCATAAGTGGTATTCTCGAATGACAATAGAAGATTCACTTCTGCGAGTGAGATTCTTTATTACCCAGATTAGCGAAGTGAATCTATACTGAAGTTTTGTCGAAAAACAAACATTGCAAAGACGATGAAATAAATAAAGAAAGAAAGGCTGTACCCATGAAGTGCATGTGGATCGGAAGGAAACCAAGTGTTCCTGAGAGATTGGCGCCTGCCCACGGATCCGAACCCGGTTTGAATGCCCACAAAGGCCATAACTTTGTGTCTGTGATGAAGCGGCGGAGGGTCGTGGTGGACGATGGGGCGGTGGTCCCAGAGGACTCGAACCGATGTGGGGGTGCGATTGGAGCAGGGAGGGTCCCGAAGGGGTCCGAGGAAAGCGAAGAAGAAAACGGAGAGAGAGAGGAAGAGGCATGCGAGGATGAGGAAGGTGGTTCTGCGAGGGTAGAAGGATTTGGGTGAAGAATAAGGCATGGCTTCAGGAAGGGATGCCCGGAACTGGAAGAAGCTCCGGGTGTGAGAAAATGGAGGTTTGGATCATGTGATGCGATGGAAATGGAGGTTAAAGGGTGTGTGGTGTGGTGTGGTGTGGTGAAGATGAAGATAAAGATGAAAGGTGGAAGATGAAGTGAAAGAAAGGGATGGTCTGGTTTATGCTTAACCAACAAGCATCTGTTATTGACAGTTATGCTGTTTCTTTCTCTCTTCGATCTCATCACCCAAACAACACAACCATTTTAATGGTGGACCCATGTTTCTATGTTTAATTTTCTTCTGTCTCTGTCTGTTTTTTATGTTTCTTTCCATTTTTCTTATATCTTTTCAACTTTGTAATTGTTTTACCCAGACCAAAGTAGCAAGAGATAAGCAATTTCACATAAAAATATGTGCAGTGTGTAAAAAGAAAAGAAAAAAATCTGCGGAGGATAGTTAATTTTATAATGATATTTTAATATTTTTTTATTTATTTTTAACTTACCACTTCGTTTTTTAATAATTTATTTTAAACATTTTAACGATGTAGTCTCATGATCTAATATTGATCGAAATAATAAATTAAAAGTAAATTTAAAAAATGAATTAAATATTATTATCAATAATATAATATATTATTAAATAAAAAATAAAAAATATTAAAATTTATAAATATATATAGAAAAGATCATCTTTTTTTATACGATCATAATTATTTGTTAAATTTTTAAAAATTAAAAATATATTTTTATAAAATTGTCTATTTTCTGTTTTTTCTTTTTTAATTTATCAACAATTATTTTTTTCATCTTTTCTTGTTCAAAACATTTTGCTTTTAAAATATTATTTTATTTTATATATTAACTTAATAATATTCAAAATACTTTTTTATAAAATTGTTTATCTTCTTTTTTTTATTCATCAATTATTATTTTTAATCTTTTTTTTTCCGTTCAAAATATTTTATTTTTAATAAATATAATTTTATTTTGTATATTAACTTAATAACATTACAATAATATATCTTTTAATATAATATAATGTATTTTTAAAAATCATAGACACATACCTTAATTTGATAATTTAATTATAGGAAACTTTAAATTATATTTAAATGTAAAAATTTTCAAAATTTTGATTTTTTTATTAATTCATATATATATTTTTCATATTTTTTTTATTCCGTTTTCGTTTTCAATTTGAGATACAGGTACCGTAACACATTTATTTTACTAATAACTAGTGTAAACACAGGCGCTATCGCGCCTGTGTATATGCATCTTTTAAACTTAAATGTTATTAAGTTAATATATAAGCTAAAATTATAATATTAGTAGATGATAATATTGTAATGTTATTAAGTTAATATATAAACTAAAATTATATTTATTAAAAATAAA
>Ga0214543_1003965_pt1 | contig 28392 bp, 16 predicted proteins | sample CNSS2metaG_FD_160094 | JGI IMG/M metagenome (GOLD analysis project Ga0214543, IMG submission 160094) | Root nodule microbial communities from cowpea collected in UCLA plant growth center, Los Angeles, California, USA - CNSS2 | ecosystem: Host-associated > Plants > Roots > Nodule | place: USA... | reverse complement strand
TTAATAAATTATAAATAGTTTAGTAATTTAAGCGGGGACGGGTATTTGGGCGGGTATATATATATCCCCATCCCCATCCCCATCCCCATCCCCAGTTGAAAATTTCGGGTATTACCCATACCCATACTCATACCCAGTCAAAGCGGGGATTCCCCGTCAAAACGGGGACGGGTTCGGGTGATACCCACGGGCACGGGTTTATTTGCCATCTCTAACAGTGACGGATCAACCTGACCTGGTTCGTATTTTACAGGGCAAAACATACTAGACAAACCTATTTTGTTACCCCTAGGGTTGTTATAGGTTTTTTGTGATTTTAAAACAATTTTGTTTTATATTATTTATTGATAAATCATTTAGCTTAAAAGCATTAGCTATCAATAAATTTAAAATAAAACATTGCATTTTTTTTTCAAGCATTATTACAATCACAACATTCACAATAAATAGTCATATTAAAATGGATAAATAAATAGTCCTTTCAATTATATTTCTTTTGTAGTATAATAAACAAAAAGTTAAATTATGTCCTTGGTCATCATTTTCGTAACAAAATATTGATTTGGTCACTCTATTTTTATTTATCTCAATTTGGTCTTTGTTTTGAGAAATTTGATGCAATCAAGTCATTTCCGTTAGTGGTGTAGTAACAGCTTTAAAGGAGGTCACGTGTTAGTTCCTGAATTTTTTTATTTTTATTTTTTTAAATTTAATTATTTTTTAACTAAAAAAAATAAAAATTTGTCAATGTCACGCCAAGTGTCATTTTCTCATTCTTAATTTGGTTCGTATATTTTTATTTTGTCTCAATTTAGTCTTACTTTTTGTAAAATTGTACAACTTCGTCCCTTTCCAAATTGAAACAAATTATTTTTTATATAAATGTTATAAAAAAAAATTATTAAATTTGATGTTTTTATTCAAATTGATATTTTTATTATATATTTTTAACAAAACTAAGTTTATTTAAATTTGTGTTTTACATTCAACTTTATTTAAAATTGTTTTCAAATTTTAAATTTTTTTGTTTTCAATTGATATATAAACTGGTTAATTTTTTTTCAAAATTTATATAGTTGTTATTTTTATACCGACTCAAACATTTGTATAGAAATTATTAAACTTTACACATTTTAAAAATATTCAATTATTTGAAATATAAATTCAAATAAAAAAATAATATTCAAGTATGATGTAATAAAATATCAATAAAATTTATTAAATTTTTTTCTATTAGCATTATTTTCTATTAACAACTTTAAAATAATTTTAAATAAAGTTCAATGAATTTAAATAAACTTAATCTTGTTAAAAATATTTACTAGAAATATCAGTTTTGATAGAAATATTTATGTACAATTTATATAAAAATTGGATTTGGTTTCAATTTGTAGAAGAACAAAATTATCTCATTTTTACAAAAATTGTAACTAAATTGAGACAAAAATAAAAATACAATAACCAAATTGAGAACGAGAAAATGACATCTAGCATAATAGTGACATGTGACACTGTCAATACCACATTACATTATCACTGCCACGTGGCATGATATCAACTTGACACGTGACAATTTTTTAAATTAAAAAAAAAATCCAGAAACTGACATGTGACACTTCTTTAACGTTGTTATTGCACCACTAACAAAAAGGACTTGATTGCATCAAATTTTACAAAATAGGAACGAAAATGAGATAAATTAAATTAGAGGGATCAATATTTTACTATGAAAATGGTAATCAAAGACATAATTTAACCTAAAAAAAATATGGTCTTAATATAAAAAAATTAATTTCATTATTTCTATTTAAACTATTAATATTAATGGTTAAAGTAATTAAACACTTGGTCATTAATTATTATTATTATTATTATTAGGTGTTTTTAATAAAGAAAGAACTAATATTAAAAAATTTAAATTTACAAAGTAAAATATAAATAATAAAGACTTATTTCACTGCTATTGCATATATTATCTTTCCCTCTCTAATAAACATGACAATTACCACAAACCATATTGAATTATCTCGATCATCAATAAAGCTCAAATAAAATTAAAAAAATTAAAATTTGTATGCTATGTTATACTAAAAATGAAATATATTGGATTAAGCATACTAATTATCCTATAAAAATATTTAACTAACTTTGCTATACATTAATTAAAAGGTATAAAAAGTGTTAAAGCCAACTTTAACACCTTAACAGTATGTTTCCAACAGATTGAGAATATATATATATATATATATATATATATATATATATATATATATATATATATATATATATATATATATATATATATATACCGTAAATAACTCTGTACAGAAACTATCATGAAGCTAGAAGGGCTTATTGGCATCACCCGTGAATGATATAGAATAAGCATCACCCAATAAATATATATTAATACTTTTATGTTTTTTAACTAACAACGTTCTCCATCATAATGCTAAGGAATAACGTTCTACTTAAATTTCCATAACCAGAAGACACACATTTGCATAGTGTGTCTTTCTTGTGTCTTGTATACCTATTTCTAGCAAGGAATTTGACTACAAATTCTATGCAGAAGGTGTTCTGTCTTATTCCCTGAAGCAGAACAAAGCACGCAAAGACAAACATTATTAAATTAAGGTACATAGTTTCAGTCTGGTAGCTACATAAATACATGGAACTACAAAGGCATCAACACTTAAAGGTTGTTCTGCATTCTAAAATGTCCAAACACGAGTTTAAGCTCTTTCGTTTGAAAGAAAGTAGTGAAGCCACTAAAACCAAACACATAGTTCATTGATGAAATTTTGAAGCTTCAGGGGCATTTGGGTCCTCCTCTTTTGGTCTTCCAGTTGTTGTAGCAAGGGCAAACCTGCTTGTTGCCATAAGTTCCAGGAGGCACACACAAGCACTTCGCACAACACTTCTGGCAGAAAAACAGACACGGTTTCTTGTATTGCGTATTTGAACATCTACCTCTGCAACGTGGACCACATTCTGCAGTTTTATGCATTTAAGAAACATCATCACATTCCAAAACAAATGCAGAAGAAAAAATGGAAAGAAAGAAAATGAAGAAGAAACAAGTGCTGAAACAAGTGATGAATGGCACTAGTGAATTAACTTGCAGAACCTGCTGTATAGCTTCACTAATCATTTCTCTTTTTTTGAACTAGTAGTTGAGAATTTGTGATGGAAGCAATTTTAACAAGATAATTGTTGTCCTCTGTTATCAGTATTTTAGTATTACCTTGTGGTTTAAGACTGCCTTCAGTGATGCCACGCTGCAACTCATAAACAGTAAGTTAACATAAAAGGGGATTCAGAAACTTGTTGGAATAAAGATCAACATGTGGGTCACTCATGCAATCACTAAAATGTGTAGTTAACTGTTTTAGAAATGAAGATTTAAAGTTGAAGGGTATAACTCCATAAGATATAAGAGCAATGTGATTAATCATTTCATCAAACAAAAACAGAAATTCTCACATTATAGCAAAAAGAGAAGAACTCACATTGGGAAAGTGTGTGGTGTTTTTGTTAGGCTGAGGAGGTGGAGCAAAGTGGGTGGTGTTTTTGTGAGGTTGTGGAGCTGGAGCTTCAACCGTGGACACAACAATCTCAGCCTGAAATTATCAGAGTGTGTCACATAAAGTATAATTAACGTTGTCTATAATGTCAGAAACACCAGTTACACCAGCAGCAAAAGAAAAAGCTGTTTATACACATTTATGCTTCCAAGCCAAACGTTATAGAAAAGCATGCTGGAGAAATCTAATGATAGAAGAGCAAATCAATGAACAAAGGAGTTAAAGAAGCAACATTGTACTGTTTATTTCGAATTTGTATTTATAGTTATAGCTACTGCACTTGTACATTTAATTTCATTCCTTAAACTCGATCATTTTCTACTTTGTTGTCATTTCTGGTTAGAATAAACAAGATTAACAAACAAAATCAAGAATGGCATGACCCTAAGCTATCTTCATCTTGTAAAAAAGGAAGTGTACTGTTGTGAGCAAAAACTGAAAGTGGGAGTAACAATGCAGAGCTTAAAAGTGACAGAGTAAGACTAATAAAGCTGAGGTTGGAGAACTAGAGGATTTGCTTTGGCTTACATGGTTTTCTACAACAAGAAGCAGCATTTGAACAAAGAAGATCACAACGATGCTTAGCTTTCTTCCCATTGCTCAAAATGAACCTCACAAAAGGAAACTGAGAGAAGAAGAAATAGTGAGAAGTTGTCTCAAGTGAGGTATTCAGAGTCTATTTTATAGATGAAATGAGGCACTACATGTAATAAAATTATCTTTTTGTTTTAGATGGAAAAAGCAACACTCCAACCTTTATTTTCCGAATAAGACATTTACATACTCTTCTTAGTCAAACACAATTACAAGCTCATCCTTCCCTACCCTTTCCACACCATCCATTTTTCTAGTTGAATCATTTATGAGTAGACACATATACGTATGAGTTATGTATGATTTCCCTTCTTTTCAAGGTTGTGCATATCAGAAAATGTGAAAGATCACATTAAAAAAATCATGATAGTCTTGAAGTTACTCTCTGACATTAAAATTGTACTAGAAAAATGAATTATCAGCATGGTACTGAACAACTTTAGACATTCTGACACAATTCTTTAAACCAAAAGCACAAAACATGTTCAGTGTGGTTTTAATTGTCACCTTGAATCCGAACACAATAGTAGTTTAGCAAATCCTGTAATTTCTTAAATGATTGCACAAATAGGTTAGAAAAATCTTAGTAAATTAAGTGCATGTTTATTTTGGTGAAAGAGCTACTTTATTTAGCAGCATTCTGAAAGAAAAATACTTTCTGTAAGCAACCCTTTTGCCTAAACATGAATTTTCAGTCATTCCTTCTGAAGTATAATAATTGCTATAAAATGAATGTGGGTGAACTCCTGACAAATGAAGAAAAGGGGTGAAAGATTAGAAAAGACCCTTTTAGTGAGTTGAACCACAAAGAGGAGGCAAAACCTATAAACAAGGGAGTTAAACGAAAATCAAAAGAAACAAAGAAAGCATAGTGAATAATTGCTGAATCTTACTACAAGTTAAAACTAGGGGTTGATGCAGTTCTTTCATGTGAATGGTTAGTGTGAAAATGACATGTTGGCACCTCACATGTGCATCCCCATGTGATTTTCCAATGCAGTCTCAGAGTAACTAACTCAGAGTGTGACACAAGAACTAGGAAACACCGTACACTAACCTCTCACTGTTTCTCTGCCTTGTCCTTTATATAGACCTGCCACTATGAGAATCCTTTTTGTGTAACAATAGAATTCCCGTGAACTGGTTTATGCATTTGCTGTATTTTCTTTTTCACCCTTTGATCTTCAAGTTGTAGCAGTTGTTTTTGCTGGTTTTTTGAGAAGTGTCCTTCACATTTTGCAGCAATCCCTTTCAGCCCTTGAATCACATCACATATCAAACAAATCTTGTGAAAATGTTCGTATGTCATTGGTGATACCATGCGGTCGCTTTCTATCACCGCTAGTAAAAAACATTGTTTTGATTATGTTAGGATTAACTTTGTGGATACTTTTGCTTTAGAAGCTAGATTTTGGTTTACAAATAAACAACCTTGTTAATATATGAATCAAAATTACAATGAAGACTAAATTTCATGATTTGGTTTATGGTTTCAGTTTTTGTTTATCCTTTTGAGAACGGGGTACCATTTTTTATGCATAAAAAAGCGTGAAAAAAAGTTAACCGTCCATATGAACCAGTGAGAAAGAATGAGGGTTAGGTATTCAGTTTGTTCTGTTGGATTGAGCTCGTGAAGGAACATGTCTGTATTCAGCACACTTAAAGAGGTTTCTGTTTTTACTCAAACCCATAATTTGTGTCTATAATTATCATAACAATAGCAATCGGAAAACACATAAAAATGTTTCACGCTTCTCAACCACTGATCTCCATAAGATATGAGGATATGCTAAGTGTCATAATTCTTAGGAAAACCCAAAAATAAGTGATAAAGAATTTATTAATATTATATTATAAATAATTTAGTTGGATAAATTTTAATTTTATATGAGGTTTAATTAGTATTTTGTTTAAATATTTGAGGATTTGATTCAATGTGATATTTTAATTTATTCTTTATTTAATCTTTATTTAATTTAAAAGCATTCAACTGTGGAGAGTTTGACAATATTTTTTTGTCATATTGGATTCAACAATGAAACATCACCCTTCTTTTTCTTGGATGGACTCGGAAAATTTTTTTTTCTCTTGAGCAAAATCCTCAACTTTTGAACGAAGTTGCACAAAAAAAATAATTAGATACGAAAAAATGATTATATAAAAAGTATTGAACACTAAGAATTAGTATCACTAGGAAATCAAGCTACAAGGTCTCTAATGTCTATGACATCCCTACCAATAAGGACACTATCACTACTAGAAGAATTGGGAAACAAAGAGTTAAGGGAAAAAAGGTGTACCTAAATTCAACTAAGTGGGGTTGGTGATAGGAGAATGCAAACAAAGAAAGTGAAGCAGAAGACTTAAATAGCATACACTAAGTAACTCCTGCATTCCAACTATATCTCACAAAAGAATTCACAAGCTAAAAAAGAGAAGGAGATCTATTCCTGCACCCCCTATGTTTTCTTCCAAAACCCCATAACTTTCAAATATCAATTATACCCTTATAAGTAATTTAAGTTTCGGATTTACCGTATGTATATCTACTGGATTATACAATCCAAAACAAAAAAATTATATTTTTATATTTCTTATTATACGATGTAAAATATAAAATTTACATCTCAAATTATAAAATCCAAAATATTTTCATTTTCAAGTAAAATTAGAAAAAGGATTTCAAAAATATTAATAAATAATTTTGTAGAGCTTGTTGGGCTCGTGGATAATCTAGAGATTGATTAATCAAAAGGTTGTAATTCCTATCCGTATATTCTCCTCGGGATTTTGATCATGTTCTTGCTTGATTCAATGATCTACAAACATAATCCTCCATGTTGCCGAATTGTACAAATTTGCTTTGTTCCTTTGTGGTGTTGGTGAAGTTCTTCTCACTGGGTTGGTATTTGAAAGAACGGTGACATTCTGGGTAGGAGCAGGGTAAAATATTTTCTACCGAAACCTTTGGCATCCTTATAAGAATCGGATGGTGGAACTCCAAACAAATGAAACTGAATTTGGTCATGAGAATGACAACAAACAGGGTCCATTAAATTAAATAGAAATGTCACAACAAGGGAAAGTGGAAGGAAAAAAGGTGAATCAATGATAAAAAAATATAAAATCTTATTTCGGATTCCACACTTTATAATATATTTAAAAATAACGCATCTCAGATTATTTAATTCAGAATGTATTTTCAGATTCATAATTATATTCTAAATTATACAGTTGGATTATAAATTTATATTTTAAATTATATAATTCGAATTTAGAAAACAATTCAAAATATAAATTATATTTTATATTATACAACTCGTAATACAGATTTATATTATGAATTGTATAATCGGTAAAGGTAATTTTGAAAAATAATTCAAAATGTAAACTGCATTTTAGAAATCTAAATTTAACTTTACATTACAGATTATAAGGAGTTCGATGAGGCTTCTCACAGAGCCAATGGAGAGAAACCTGAGATTGAAAATTTATAAATACTTTTCTAATAAAGAATAATTAAGTTATTTCACTGTGACTATGGATGCAAGAAGAAATCTCAAAAAGAAAATTTTACTGTTTCTAAATCGCGCTAATAACAAAGCTTCCCGTCCCCTTAAGAACACCCTCCTTGATTTTAACCACGAGATCAGTACTTAAATACTACTACTAAGCCTTACATTCATTGAAAATACTAAACGAAAATTAAAGTACGTCATAATGAAATTATTATGGTTGTTCTGTTCACATGAATGATATAGACACATTGTGCTTAGGAAACAGTGACTGTTTCGTTGGGTCATATTCTTGTATGACGAAGATAGTGGCTGCACCTCTTTGCTGTGAGATAAAAAGACAGACCATTGTTGGACATGGGTGAAGAAATAATAAACTAGCAGTCACCAATGATGAATTTATTGAAAAGAAAGTCTCAGTGACATGCTCTGTTGCATTCTATGGATACCCTAAATTTACGCATGACCATAATTACTTTGTATATACTTGGAGACGCTTTTAGTAAAAATGTGAAATTGTAGAGAGAATATGTATTTAATTATATAACTATCCTTTAAATTATTTTAATTAAATATAATATGAACTTCTTAATTATACTCTTATAACAAAAGGGTTAATGTGATCACCATGCTTTTTTAGCATAATTTTAAGTCCTCTTATTGTGAGTTCGTTAAACAAGAATTCAGTTACTCCTTGAATAATTCTAAACGGGTTATTCTCCTTTCTTATTTTTTATTTGTTCTTAGTCCATTTTTTTTAACTTAATGATTCCAATTATCTCTCCTTATCACTTAATAACCTTTTTATAATTACACATGACAAACTCTACAAAAATTAATGTGACATGTATATAATCTTGTAACCTAGGACCTAGCCAGAATCAAATGGGAGACAAAATATTAATTACATTTATGAATATGTTCTCGTGCGAGAATAACATTTCATAAAAAGACGTGTACTTATATACACCAAAATATTAATTACATTAATATATTAAAACACCATCAAAAATAAATGAAACTTAAATACTGTATCAACAAGAGAAAGTATAATTATCTGTAAATTAAAGACTAAAAATGAAAACAAAATATTTTTGCAAAACGAGAAAAGAAAATATTTTATTTAAAAATAAAAAGGTTAACAACACTTAGATATTATCACCTATAAAATTAGGCAATAGTAAATAAAAAATATTAATATTAAATATTATCAACATTAAATAAATTAATTGAAAAAAAAAAAAAAAACTAGGGTGGCCAAGGCCCCCTCGAGCTGTAAATGAGTACCCAGCAGTTATAACCCATGTTTTAAAAAGTATACCATACACTGAAATAAAATTGATTGATAAAACATCAATTCATCTTTAAGTTATATAGCCATAGCATTGAATTCTCAAACTCAGAAGAATTAACAATATTCAATATTAATAGAAGTTATAAAGTTAAGCTAACTCTTGAAATAAGTAAGCTCCTTCCTTTTGTATTCAATTACTAAAATAAAATGGGCGCCCCTTGGATGCTGAATCCATCTCTGGTTCAGAGTAGAGTAGCTGTAATGACACTGAAATCTTCAATTTTCACCATACAATTAAGAGAGAACAAAGTATAGGCGCCCAAGCATAAGAGAAGAACCAATAGTATTTACATAGTTAGTAAACTAAAAGTATGTTGCTCTTCTAGAGTACACATCACTCTAAGCAAGGGAAAAACAGAAAAAGGATACCGACTGTACCATACTCAAGAGAATACTGAACTATGGACGAACCGAAGAAACAAGAAGCATTCTCGATAGTTAACCCATTAAAAACCGAAAAAAAATGACATGAGTAGAGCAAGTTGGATGAAAACTGTATGATTGAATCCCCGAGCTAATAACGAGAAAAATAAAACCTGAGCCAAAGCCATTATCATCTGAAGCATGCAATAAGTGAATCATGACAAAGGTGCCAATACTCTTTGTAGGGCATGGACGTCCATGGAATTAGTGAAGGTAGAAGGGTGCCCCGCATAGATGGCATTCTGATCGTTGCGGGAGGAAAAAGAAAAAACACATAAAAGAAATGAAAAAAAAAAAAGGTATTATTAAATAAAACCTAAACAAAAAAATCAGAGAAACGGGATCATGAAATTAATAAAACCATAAGAGAACTTGGCACTAGGGTATCACACCTTTGCCCAATAAGGATTCCATAAGCCACTGTGGAGATGGATGACCCAGAAACTCCCAAAAATACAGTTTTGTAGTGAGGCAAGATAACTTTCCCTGAAATTTAATCAATTGAAGTAAGTACATAATGTTTGTCCATGCAAAAGTATAATCGCATATAATGCAAATTGTCGCCACTCCCAGGTCACAACTATCAAAATCACGAAGAAGAAAAGTCTGATGTCACAGGTGAAATATCAATCAAGTCTCTAAATATATTCCTTAAAATTGTTTAATAATGTCAGGATCTATGATGCGTTGTTTTAATCTTGATATGCAACCAGGCAGAAGGGAAATTACGATAACAAAACAGAAGACGTTGATGCCAGATTTACTACAATATACATCACAGATAATTCACAATATATATCTAAATTCTTCAAGTAACAGCCCCAGAAAATAATAGAGAAACAACGCTACAGTACACGTTGACCACATGATATCACATATTCAATTTCCCTATTGATCAACAAAGATACATATCTTGACAACCGAATAGAAGCATCAGTCCAAACCCACAAGTAATAACTTCAGGCCTCACCTATGCTCAAGTAGTTGCTGTGGAGAACTGAAACTAGAATACTAGATTTTTCTCTATTGAAATCCTTTAGATGCAATGACTCCTTGGGTAAGGTCATTTCATCGGTAAAATCAATACTTGGTGCAGGAACGGTACTGTTACTCTGACAACCAATAATTTCAAACCATATTCCAGAAGGGAACCTTCCTCGCCTCACCAACCAAAGAAATATCTTGGTATAAGGGGTAGTATGAATAATCGAAATAGTTACTTCAATGAGTAGACAGATAAGGTTAATGGCTGTGTCCACGATACTAAAGAATATATAGAAAACGGAAGTAGTTGGTAAAAGAAGTAAAAGTGGCGTAAATAATAGAGATCCAACAATATGTTGCTTCACTGTATAATCAAAGCTATCCAACCTCCGCCTCAGAGGATTCCATTTTCGACCCCTGCCAAAGTAGCAAGCAACTTCATGAAAATATGAAAGGAAGAGGAAGTATGTATGCAAAAGAATTGTGTATCTATAACAATTATTCTTCAAATAGGATAATGAATCACAAAGAGTTATAGGGATGTGGAGCAAATATCATGGCTTAGTAAATACTGGGAACTCTTATGATCTCGACTTTTGTTATATCCCAAGTCATCTATAAATTTACCAAAGCTTCATTTGCCCATGCTTTCAGAGATACACGTAATAGCAAACATACGAAGGATTGTCTACGTATAAAAGTAAAATTCTCCACAAGAAAAAGGAAACATTTACTAATAATATCACCTCACTAGTCTCTATTTGTTGAGTATATGCCTCCTGAAATTGTTTCAAAATATTATCAATTGCAAACAAAGACCCCTTGTGCGAATATCTTAAGGAATTGTTAAAACTAACCAAGTTAAATTTATAAACCAAATAGCAAATTACGATATTCAATACTCATTAAAATCACTTCCTTACTCATGGCAATAATAAAAAACATATACCAGAAATTGTTACCTGAAAAGCCGCCACAAGGCTGCCAATGCCTGTATCTGTGATGAATATATAAGTGAAATGAACCAATGTAGAGTTGAAACATGAAGAGTTGCAAGAGCAATCATGTCTATGATCAAAGCAGCAGGTACAGTAAATCCACAAAGGATTCCTAAAACAGAAAGCCCTTGAATAATATGATTGAAGACGAAACCCACAAAGATCCAGAGTGTTGACCATATCTGGACTGCATTCAAAGAAACCATGCCAAGTACTCCAGCCAGCTCAGCATTCAATTTGAATCCTGCAGGGTTTCCCATTAACCACACACACCCAGAGCGCAAAAACGTTGAAAATTCATGCATGAAATTCAAAACTGAAAGGCAAATTGGTTCTCTGTGATATAAAAATGTCCAGCCAACCAAGTTTCCAAGGAGAATATCAACAACCAAAGTTGACCACATAGAATGCCTATGCATTGCAGCTTTCTCTACATATTCAACACATGACTCTGACCTTGAACACAAAAGAACCGTATTAAACATGGAGAAAACATAAAATCAAGAACAAAAGTCATATAAGTTTAAGAATAGCAAATAATTGCCTTAAAAATATAAACATATAATTTATTAGACAAATTAACTTATATTTATCAGCCCCGTGAAATGGAGCAAGATGAGCTATGAAAAAATAGTTAAGAGGTACACAAAATTTTGCCGTGTAAGGTTTTCAATTTCAACCAATAAAATTTGTTTCAGACTAAACCATATCGTTTTAGGTAAGAGTACACCAGGTTTTTACTAGTAAGGTTCAGTTTAGTACATCTTATTAAGCTTTAACACTTAAGTACAAACTAAACCATATTTATAATTCATGAAATTCAAAAATGGGACCAAACAATGAGTTTCTAAAGAAAAACACAAATCAATACCTAATTGTTTTCAAATAAATAAATTAATATATAAATAAAAATAGTTTTTTAATAATTTTAATATATTTAATAGGGTTAAATATGTCTTCAATTCCTAAACATGGACGTGAAATTATAATTTGTCCATGTCTCAAACTTTGATACATTTTTGTCTCTAAACTTTTTTAATCCAATGACATTAAATTTATTTAATGTGTTAAACGATATTTGGTTTAACGGAGTTAGTAAAAGGTAATAATAACTAATTACCCTTCACATATATTTGGTTTTCTAATTTATATTTTTAGAATTATATAATTTTCTTTTTGGTGGTTAATTTATTTAGCTTTATCTTACTTTGTTATACTCCCCTTTGGGAAATCATAGATCAAAATTGGGACAACCAATTGCCTTTGCCACCGCATGCTACATGCGATTACTTAATCTCGTGTTGCACTATTATGAAATGGCAAGTGAGTCTTAATCCCATGTCATTTGCCATTGCATGCTACAAGCTATTACCTTATGAGGTGAAACATGAAATGTATGATTGTTTGGATAGGTTGCACTATTATGAAATGGCAAGTGAGTCTTAATCCCATGTCATTTGCCATTGCATGCTACAAGCTATTACCTTATGAGGTGAAACATGAAATGTATGATTGTTTGGATAGGTTGGTGGAAGACATTAATGAGATTACTAAGATTGATGCTCAAATTGAGAATTTCAAGAGCAAATTTGGACTTTCTGGTTGTTCGATAACTCAACATTCACTAAAAACCAAAACTCCATCACAATGGTAGGAATCATATGGTGATGAACATTTACAAAGATATGCAATTAGAGTATTGAGTTTGACTTGCAGCTCATTCGGTTGTGAGTATAATTGGAGTGTTTTTGAAAGGGTAAGAATTTAAATTTATGAAATTGATTTCATAATTATTTTTTAAAGACCAGTATGATGTGTTAATTTCATTGCACACCAAGAAAAGAAGTCGTTTATAACAAAAGACCATGAATGATGTGGTGTTTGAGATGACTAATTCAGGATTGAAGAAAAAGAAGAAGAATGTTAGAAAAACAAAAGACTTACATTGATGATCTTGCTTCTGATGATGAATGCATTATGGAGAAAAATGAAGCAAATTCAAGTTTGGATGCTTCAGATGAAGACATCTTAGTTGAAGTCAGAGAAGATGAAGATGCTAGTAAAGGTGGTGTTGTTGCACCTATGTATGACTTGGAGGTTCCTCCAATTGTTGATAATGATGAAGGTCATGGAGAAGAGGACATCAACGAAAATGAAGATCATGTGGAGGAGGAGGATGATTATCCTGCATTTAATGAAGGATTTCCTTGGATAGTTTGTTTATATTAAAAATTTATGAATTTATTAGTTGTTTTCTGCATGACCATTTTATGAATTATGAATCTATTTGTTGTTGTGTGGTGTATTGAATCTTACTACTTAAGTTATCATGTATGAGTTATTTTTATTATATATATATATATATATATATATATATATATATATATATATATATATATATATTAATTATTTTTAATGATGCACCTATTTAGGAATAAACTTTTCCATATACTCGTAACACATACTTATTTTTAATGATGCACCTATTTATGAATAAAAAATTTCATATACGCGTAACTCTTACAACTCGAGTTATGATTCTCCCTCAGGCTAGAGGGTATGAGAAGCTTGTTACAAATGCCATCAAGACCCCTTGAGAGACTTAGAAAACATGTCAGGCAATTGCTTGCCAAAGTTGGCAAAGTAAATAATGCCAAAGCTAGTAGATATTTTTTGGACATGTCTCTCTCTGTCAAAGCAACAATTAATTTTCAATATGGTTCATCCTTTCAAATCATATCTTTAACACTCTATCAAGCTGAAACTTATGTGCATATAAAAGTCAAGCTTGTTAAAAACGATTAAAGGACATGAGGATTGTCGAAGAGAAAAATTGGATAGTTGACACAAGGTCGCCAGAAAGAAAATATTGCTCAATAAAGCAACGGCTGCTGCAATGCATAAATGATCAGAGACACAGCATTTCCCAAAAAGCAAATATGATCAGAGGACACGACAGTTGCCGAAAGGAAAAATCTGTTCATAGAACACAGTTAGTCAGAAAGCAAAACTGCTCAGAGAACAAGGCACTTGTTGGAAAGTAAAAACTGCTAAGAGGGCATAGTGACTTTCGGAGGGGAAAACATAGTCATCCACAGCAAGGCAATGCCAGTGGTGACGATTCTGGGCCAGGAGAAGCTCTCAGAAAAAAGAAAAGCAAAATTCACCCAAAAAGTTGGTGCCAAACAGTAATGTTGGTTGGAAAAAGCAGGATGGAAAAAGAAACTTGCCAGAATAATGTTGAGTGTAAATGGTATTTGCCAGAAAAATGTTGGTGGAAAACAGTACCATTGACCAAAAAAGACTCACCAGAAAGTCGCAAGTGATAAACTGTGACAACAGCATACAGTGTGTTTGATGTGAACGGTGACAGTATGCAAAAAAGTGTAAACTAGAAAACATACATGATTTCTAAAATATTTACTCATGTGTAGCGAGCCGATATGGAAAGCAAGGATTTGCGTTTCCTTCTCGTTAGCCTCAGAATACCACGCTGAAAGAATTAGTGACAAAACAGGTCATAAGAAATGATACTGCTCTGGTAACATGTTAAGAAAAGAGAAACTGAAAAGGAATACAATGAATTTTATGTGTTGGGTACACACGAGTATATTTATTTATAATGAGTAAGAGATACAATAATAAGAAACAAAATAAAAGGTAATAACGGAAACTATTTGGTAAGATATTTTCATAGGAAATCATATCATGTATCCCTAATTAACGTAACCAGATCATATATCTATCAACTTTTTTATAACAATCAACTTATATCTCTAGAAAGTTATAAACACGTCATGAACCAAATATCCCAAAAGCTAGAGCTTGTAGGTGAAGACACATGAATTGTTTTACATTATATTTCAAACTAACTCCCTCATACAAGAGCCCTTTGGGTTTAAAGCATGGTCACAAACAAACTCCACATAAACTCTAGATTAGTTAATCACAGAAGCTTGATATCGTATCATTGACGGATAGGTACTCCAAAAAGCTAGCTCAAGAGAGGAAGATTGGTCAAGGCTTATAAGGAATATTCTGGCCATATTCCCAATCAATGTAAGACATCTTACCAAAAGATAAATACAATATCCAAAGCAAAACAAGCTACAAGCTGCAAAAACTCCTATATTATATATGCAATTGTAGCATAAATAAAATCCTGCACGTGAATGTATTGATTTTGAAATATTAAGGGAGAGGAAGGGGAAACCAAGTAGAACAGGGGAAGGAATTGACTGGAGGGAGGAAATAGAATAGCTAAGCTCGATTCAATCTCAAATTCAAGTCAATAAATCGCGAAATATATAGCAATTTCTGAAGTACGGAAATGCAAGTTAACAGACAATTAACCATGTAACAAAAATTACAAAAAAAAAACCCAAATAAACCCAAGTTTATTAAAAAAACAAACCTGAAATTCAAAATATTCTAAATATATAATTCTAGAGTTTATACCATTGTTACCAGTATCATACAATTCGCTATACAATTAAACTTGATACCAGCAGCTGATGATGTGACTTGTTTGGCTTGCTGAATCGAACCATGAATAGAGCTGAATTGTTTGGTGGAAACAAATTGTGCAATTGGAGCAGAGACAGATTACATGCCAGACTGGGTCAGATCATGCACAAACCAGTTCTAAAAAAAACCTAAAAGTTTGTTTTTTCCCAAAAATTAGTGAAAAAGAGAGGGAATACGCTGAATATTTCCCTCCCATCAAACCCACCGTCTCTTTCAGGTTTTCCTCTCGTTCTTGTCTTCTTTCTACTCTTCTTTGAACCTTCCAAAAAGGGTGAAAATTCTCTTGCCTCCTCTTCTCATCACTCACATAGTCTTCTTTGTAATGTTTCTTTTGGTGCAGTACCAACTTCAACACCTTTCCAACCAACGAGTGGCACTGGAACTGTGCATTTCATACGTTTAACTTTTTAATATGAATGAGATTAATATACAAGACACAATTACAACTTATCTTTTTAGGTAAAAATTATTTAATTTTTCCATCGTAAGTCTAAACACTTTCAAAATAATTTGACATTTATGTCCATCAAATGTTGCCATAATTTCATCCTCTTTTCACCATAGTAGTAAGTATAGTACGATTCACGATATGATACACACGAAACAATGCGATTCTCACCGCAACAATAAGAATCACATGAAGAATCACTTGTGCTCCAGTATCGTCTTCGAATCGCACGATTTATTCTTCGAATCGCATGAATCACGTTTTGGATCGAGAATCGTGGGTGAACCACAACCTCCATGGATTTGGGTTTCCAGGTCGGGTCGCCCAATTTGGTTTGTAAAAAACCCTAATTTGGTTTACACACAGACCTCCATTGGTTTGTAAAAACCCTAATTTCTTTTTGGTTTCTCGACTCTCATCTCTCGTTTCTCGTTCGTTGGAGCCAATGAACAAGGAGAAAGTGTCACCATCATCATTTTGAGGAAGAGAAGAGTTCCACATAAGTGAGTTGAGCTGGTCGAGTTTTGGATCACTTTTTGCCCGGGTTTGCTTCCCCTTGAATTGTCTTCACAAGAGGGGAGTGCATGGCGAGCAAGGCAGCTAGAGCAACAGTGATGGAGGGAGGAGGAGGAAGAGGAGTCGGTGGAGGAGGCTCTCACGGGAGTTCTCTTGATGGTGGATTTGAATGCCACGGTGGCCATCAGAGAAAGGGGAAATTGAAATGCAGAATTCTAGGTTTGTAAAAATTCAAATTTCATTCATTGAGGCATTGTTGGTATTCGCACAATACCATATTATATAATAATAAGACAAATTTATATTTAACATAAAAAAATATATAATAAATTAATTTAATAAATGCATTTTGCATATTTATATATCTTATATATTTAAGTATATGTTACATGCTTTAATGTTTATGAATCTTACGATTCACAATAAGAAACAATTCACAATCCAAAACAATTCACAATCCAAAATTTAAGCTCTCTAATACGCGATATGATTCGCGATTCAACTACCATGCTTTTCACTGCTGTGGATATGGGCCACTATTGGCACACCAATAACACATTTTATTAAAATGTATATTTTGTATAATGTTTCTGTTCTGTAAGTTAAATATGTTTTTGAATGCTTTTAGGCTTATGTTTCTTAGTTATTTATTTATCATGAATGTGCGCTGTCAAGTGCCTTGTTAATTGAATATGATATGTTTAACTACTAATCATAGATCTCATGATTCATGAATAGGAAAAAAGCCCACCCCCTCCATCTACAATTTGAACCTTGATTCAGCTACCATTGTCAAGACACCTAAAAGTACTAATATCAATATTATATGTTCTGTTATTCCAATCCCATACCCCATCAGATTGTATACACAATAGATTGAGTTCACATGGTTTCATCTAAACTACAAAATTGTGTGAACTGAACAATAAGGAAACAAAAAGTGAGCCTTGGATAACGATAAGATTTCCACATTATTGCCAGGAGAGTATGAGTTAAAATCCTTGAAACAGCCTGCTGACTTAATGGGTTAAGACTACACACCTCTATCCTCCCCAAACCCCACTTGGTGGAGCCTTGTGCCCCTTTTGTACAGTAAAGAAACTGAACTGAAACATGATAAAATTGTACCAGTTTAGATGGGTTTGGTTCCATTAACACCCCCCACTAAAACTTGTCTTCTACGGAAACTAATTTACATTGACTTTGTCAAATATCACAGCCAGAAATATCCAAAATTTGAAACCCACCATCAATCACACAAAGTAATAGAGTTTACCTAAAATTTAATATTACCTGAGGTCATTCTTCTGAAGAGCGAATGGCCAATATAATATCTGACAGCGGATTTGCATATTTATCCAAGCAGTTTTCTTGAATACATTTGCTGATGTCACATACATCCATGGTTCGGATTCATAATTAAAATGTGTTTGGAAAAACTGAAGAATAATATAAAGCATGGTGGAGAACGAAGCCAAGAACTTGGAAAACAGATGCCCTATGACAACAACCCTGAAAAGTCACAGAATAAATCATTAGATCTTGAAGAAAAAAGTGAGCCAAAGATGATGCATCAGTAGTTAAGTGTGTACACGGGAAATATGGAGAACCGGCTTGAGGATCTTGGGACCAAGTGTGTCTCAAAAGTTCTTTTAGCAGCAGCTGTGCAATTAATTGCCAGAACAACTGTATCCTGGGGTGAATTTTCAAAAAGGCAGGTTAGCAAGAAGAAAAAAACCTGCATTCCAAATATGAATAAGGTAAACTCATTACCAAATCAATGAATTGCTGCTTATTATGAAGCTTCTCGACCCACGTAGGATTTTTAATAGAAACTTTAGCTTGCTCATTCGACGAACTCAAATGACATAATGAGAAATGATGAGCACCATAAGCAGGTGTTTCATAAATTATGACCTACAAGTGGTTGAATATCATATATATTTATTTGAGATTGGGGAAAAGCCTTCAGAAAGCACAAGTACTTGCAGAAAGGCAAGTAGAAGAAATAATGACTTACATACGTGAACATCATATTGTGACAGAATTTGTCCATTCCAATGAATGTGATGCAGATTTGGAAGCCTGTGCAGTCCTAGATCATTATGCTCAGGAGAATCAAATGTGAGCAGGACCCAGTTACTTTTTCCAAGAACATATTGTCTACTTTTCCTCAATGAACAATCTAACTGGAAGCAACAGCAACTCCTACAGTTATTCTTTGTATCTGTACTTCCCTCTTCCGATGCATTGCCATACTCAGATAACTTCTTTTTGTCATACGCCATCTCATTCATCAAACTATTACTAGCAGTAGGGTCAGGGATTGACAGACCGAGTACAGAGAACTTGGACTTATCCTCAAGAAATGAAGGCATCCTCCCACATGCGTCATGAATGATCCCCTAGAGAGAATAGAAGTTCTTTATGTTAGTCATCCTTGTTACACTAGACCATTCCAGAAACCATCAAAGACAACATGGGAGAGCATCATTAAAAGGACTTAACAGTGGGATTTCTCCCACCACATCCATATTGTCATAGAATGAATATTTTAATAACTAACACAAACAAAGTACTTATGCACCATTTCAAGTATGAATTAATGCCTGTCCAAATCATTTTTTTTATCATTAAACTTTTTCATGGCTTTTCCACAAACTTGTGAACATATTCCAATAAATTTTACACACATGAACCTAATATTTGGGTAAAAATTAACCATAAAACTGATACCTAACTGAATATTCTAAGAGTAAAAATATTCATGTCCATTTAAACTTGAAACTCTTGTTGTTACTTAACTACTACAACCAGAAATTATTAAATAACAAACGGAAACCCAAAATTTCCTCTGCAATTAATAGTTGTGACAGCATACAACCAATATATTCATTGCTAGTATTGTTATTCCATTTGTTGGCTCAGATTCCAAAACGGACATGAACGTGGGACAATGCTAGTGTCAACAAATTAGGACACGGCAACATCGATGACGTCATATACACGCGCACACACACACAAAGACAAACCAAATTGAATATTCTAAGAGGAGAAATGTTCATGCCCAAATAAACTTTAAACTCTTGCAGAAACTAGACTGCTATAACAAAAAAGGGAAACCCAAAATTTCCTCTGCAATTAATAGTTCTAAAAAGCATACAACCAATAAATTTATTGCTTCTATTGCTATTCAATTTGATTTACCAAAGAAATATGGAGTCGAATACAGACACGACACTTACACGGACACAGCTCATGTCCAAAATATTGGACGTGGTGAAAGCTGATGTCATATATATGTGTATCCATGCATATATCTACGCACATGTATGCATGCATGCATATATATAATCCTGATAAAAATCTCAATTGAAATTTAACATTAATATACTTCACACTTTCCTTATAAACATATTTGCTACACTTTCCATATAATAACAGCCCTCACAATAGAATTCTAATTAAGAAACACGTGTCTTAGTAGCTAAAATAACTAGTCAAGTTGAATAGAAACAAACCTCAGAAAATGTTATTAGTATTGCATTATTGAAGTAAAATTTGTTTTCTTTAATTTCTTTTTTACTTTTTTACAATAATAGCATCTATGAAGTGTTTAACAAATAATAGATGTCGGTTTACTGTTTGTATTCCTACTCAAGCCATTTTTAAGAGGTGTCCAAGATGTATCGAGAAGGTGTCTAATCTGAAAAAGTACTGTTCACTTCTGACACAGTTGAGTAGTGTTGGACACATGTTGAAACATGTGTTGAAGGAGTGTTCGACAATTGTCGGGTCCAAAAAGTGCGGGACACGGCAAAACGCAATTTATAGAAGTGTTAGTGCTTCCTAGTGCCTTACTCTAAACTGTATGCAAGGAAAAGGAATTGTGAACTCAAATTCAGTTTTGTACCTCAATGCCAGTACTAGAACTAGAAAGCAAGACTTCACTGTAAGTAAACGCTACAATCACGTCAAAGGATGATGGTGAACAGGTGACAAACCACCCGAACAAAATACTAGGGGATGATTCTTGATTCGATAGAAGTTGCTTTGGCCACCAAAGCCTACAATGTCTTTTCATCTTCCTCTTATGATCTTCACATAAAATGAGTTACTATTCATGAAGTTCCTGCAATAGACAGAGACAAGCATGTGCTTACTTCAATAAAAATTCTCAGATTAAAAAAGATGCAAATTTAAAATTCAATTTATGCAACAAATTAATAAAAACTATAAAATTTAGATGGAAGCATAGGTCATATTACATGCTATGCTTACCCTTTTGCACATTACAGAGGAACACCTGAAATCACACCCTACGATATCAACAAGCAACCACCCAATGATTACAACTGAGGGAAATGAATCAATCCAACTCTGTAATCTTCAAGAAAATAAAACACAACTACGCCAATACAAATCCGAATAAAAGCCACTTCAAAAAGAAATGTACTGAACCTACACTAGAAACAATCCAAAAGCTATCCCACATTTAAAAGAAAAAGAAAATGGCCAACTAAACCCTACTTCCCAATCAAGAATTTAATTTAAACCCAACCAAAACAGAAGAATTACAATTAAAAACGGTAGATTATGGGCAGTTAAGGAATGAAAAATTGATAAATTGGAAAAGCAAAAGATAAAGGAAAGGAATGAATTCTCACCGTGGTCGTCCCACTGACTTGCAATTTCGGTAGAGGGAAAATGGATTTCGCGGGCACGACTTGGAGCTCCTTGACTCGACTGAAGCTAGATTGAAGCTGAATTGAAAGTACAGTGAAGCTACAGTGAAGGTAGAGTGAAACTAGGGTACTAAGCAAATGTTGGGGACGAAAGCCAAGGTAGATTGTAATACACTGAAACAAGGTAACGGAAGTGAGGGTACAGTGAAGTTAGGGTAGAAAATGGAACAAATGAAAGGCATTGAGATATATGTCTTCAAATTCTTTTTTTTTCTCTAGTTAAGGGTAAATTTAAAACATTTTCTTATTATTATACTTATATGTAATTCATTTTTATTGAACATTTTTTTTCTAATCTTACTCACTAAGTAACTATTATTTTAAATTAATTGATTATATTTTATTTTTGTTTTTAAAATGAATGTTATCTAAATTTAATTATTTTATAAATAAAATTTATTATTATTTTTTTAATAATTATTTTTAAAATTCAAATAATTATTTATCAAAAAAAAACTAACTAATAATAAAAACATATACCAATTATTTATTTGTATACTTTTTTTTAATAAAAAAATATTTTATTGTTTAATAAATTTTTGCTAGAATAAAAAGAAAAGGTGGATAAATGTGTTCCACTAATATTTTTTTATGTACACAATTATTTTTCTACTTTTATTTTTGACGGGTATTTTTTATTTTTATATTTAAAAATAAAAAAATAAGTGTTTTTTTTCTGAAAATATTATTAATTATTAAAAAATAAAAGTACATTCTCAATTAAAAAAATAATTCGCATATAATTCTTCCAAATTCTCTGTAATTTTGCTTATTATTTATTTATTTATTTCATTTGATTTTTCAAATTAAAAAAAAAATCAAGAAAAGCTGCAAATCTTTTAAAGTTTTTCATGCATATTTTCTTGAAAAAATAAATTGGCAAATTATTAATGTTAAAATATTTTAAAATTGGCATGAAATCTATTGTATATATTTTATGCAGTTTTGTTATGAATATTTTTCCACAGAAAAAAAAATACACTACTAGAAATTGTTAACATGAAATCCATTTAGTTTTTAATATAAAATAGTATTTATATGTATGAAAGTGGTAAGCAAGAAGTTACTTGCTGCTCTTTCTCCAAATGGTTTCTGATTGTCCTATTTTCAAGCAATGACATAAATAAACACCATTTTCATTGTTGTTTACTGGTTTAGATTGATACATTCTAAAGGTTTGTTACTCCTATTTGCATTTTCTTACCTAAATATCCATTTTTGTCTGTTTCAGTTGTGTTGGTAAAGGATTTTAACTAGTTCAATTCCAATCCTTTAAATGCTGTGAACTTTATTGTGTCGTTTAATTTACTAAATGCAATTATAGTCTTAATTCCAACCTCTAAACTAATGTTGATCGTCTGTGTTCCTCCCTCATCGATCCATATTCTTGGTTCTTGCTGTAGAGATATTGTAAAAAATTGTTAAGCTACAAACTAACCCTTGTTTTTGTGATTTTTGGGCTTGCGTTTTTGTTTTGGAATTAAATTCATCAATGTTTTATGTAAACAAAATTGAGTTTATGCATCGATTTATGTAAGCAAAGGAAATTGAACGAAACATACATAAGATTATACATCTCTTAAGTTAATAATGTCAATGTGCAAGTGAAAGTGAAAGTACACAAAAATTACCATCAATCAAAAGTAAAGAAACACCGGGGAGAAAAAAACGAAGATGATGATGTTTATTTTTGTTTTAATCATGTGTCTTGAAATTTGTAATGATAAAAGTTTACTTATTATATTATGACTTTGATTATTTTGAATATAGTAAAATTTTCACATACTACTTCCAAATGTCTAGCAAACATATATTATATTTTTTATATTTTTTCTAAATGTCTAACCAGCTATATTATATTTTCTTTATATTTATCATTACATTCTTTAAATACATTTTATAAAGTATAAATAAGAATATGGAATAATATGTTACTATTAATTAGGGATAAAATTTGTTATAGATGAGTTAGGGATAAAATTTATTAGGAATCAATTAAGGATTATCTAGGGATAAAATTTCTTATGGATCAATTAGGAATAAAATTTGTTATGAATCAATGAGAGATTAGCTAGGGATAAAATTTAATTTGTTAGTAAGGTTTTAGAGAGGGATTTGTTACGAAAATTGTGACTAATTGTGACGTAAAATAATTTATGTTTTTAGATGAGAGTATAGTATTAGAAGGAGGATTCTTCATAATAATTACAATAAATATCTTGAAGTTATGCTTATGCGATGTATCTTATTGATTTTTCAATCAGAGAATATATTATTTTAATAATTAGAAGCAACTCCCGATAATATTACTTTTTAGAGAATGGTACGATTTTAATAATTAGAATAAGGTTAAATTACACTTTGGTCTCCATTTTCGTAGCAAAATTTGAATTTAGTCCCTCAATTATTTTTTGTCTCAATTTGGTCCTTATTTTGAGAAATTTGATGCAAAAGTTATTTTCGTTAGTGGTGTAGTAACGGTATAAAATGGGGTGCCACGTGTCAGCTACTGGATTTTTTGAATTTTTTATTTTTATTTTTTGAAGTTTTATTTATTTTTTATTTATTTTTTAAAAATTTTAAAAAAATTGTCATGTGTTAAGCTGACATTGTGCCACGTGGCAGTGACAGTGCCACGTGTCACTACTATGGCAGGTGTCATTTTCTCATTTTCAAATTGGTCCCTGTATTTTAACTTTTGTCTCACAAAAATTATAAAATGTTATACAAATATTTTTATCAAATTTGATTTTTTTATTCAAATTGATATTTTTATTATATATTTTCAATAAAACTAAGTTTATTTAAATTTGTTTCACATTCAATTTTACTTAAAAATGTTTTCAAATTTTAAATTTGTTTGTTTTTATTATTACATAAACTAGTTAATTTTTCTTAAATTATATAATTGTTATTTTTATACCAACTAAAACATTTGTATAGAAATTATTGAATTTTACACATTTTAAAAATATGCAATTATTTAAAATATAAATTCAAATAAAAAACAATATTAAAGTATGATGTAATAAAATATCAATATAATTTATGAATTTTTTTGTTATTAGCATTATTTTCTGTTGACAACTTTAAAACAATTTTAAATAAAGTTTAATGTAAAATATAAATTAAAATAAACTTAATCTTGTTAAATATATTTACTTGAAGTATCAATTTTGATAGAAATATTTGTGCACATTTATATAGAAATTAAATTTGGTTTCAATTTGGAGAGGGACAAAATTGCATAATTTTTACAAAAATTGAGACTAAATTGAGACAAAAATTAAAATACTGGAACCAAATTGAGAATAGAAAAATGACACATGACATAATAGTGACACGTGGCACGATGTCAGCTTGACACGTGGCAAAATTTTATTTTTTTAAGAATTTTAAATAAATAAATAATAAAAAAATTCAAAAGTAAAATATAAAAAAATACAGGAACTGACACGTGGCACCCTATTTAACACCATTACTACACCACTAACGAAAATAACTTGAATGCATCAAATTTCCAAAATAGGGGCCAGATTGAGACAAAAAAGAATTGAGAGATCAAATTCAAATTTTGCTACGAAAATGGGGACCAAAGGTATAATTTAACCTTAGAATAATTAGAATCATTTATATAAATAATATGTTACAATTTGATTAGGATCTTCATGTACCAAAAAAAATATATGATTCTAGTAATTACAGTCAATATTTTGTTAATAATTATAATCAATAATGTGGATATTATGCAAAGATAGACTTTTAGGGTGATTTTTCACAAGGGAGGCCTCGGGATCTCACTCAAACAGGCTTTTAGGGGGCTGAACAGATAGGGAAGCTCCGACGATCCCTACGATGGTGTCGTGACGAGGTTCCGATGACAGGAAGGCAGCGTGTGAGTGTCATGCGCCTGGCTGCAGCAGATTGTGAAGCGACGCGTGACGGTGCGTGGCGACGAATTGGCCTTCGGCACCAGCGGGGTTGGCCATCGCTTGAAGAGGCAATCCAGATACAGTGGTTGCCGGACAAAACTGTGGCGATGGATGGCGACAGATGGCGACAAACAATGGCATACAGGGGCAGATTGGCAGAAACTAGTGTTGGACAACACTGGGTAACTTCAGATAATGACAACCAAGCTAGACAACCGCGGACAACAGTGACTAGTGTGGGAGAACTACGCGAATAACGGTGACTAATGGTAATGGACCGGACGAGACAGAAACCAGAGCGGGATCGACCCGCTTTGATACCAACTTGAGATTAAGACTAGAAATATATGAGTAGTGAGCTTATAGGACCACTATCAGTTTCTTCTATTTATAATAAAAAACTTATACAAAGTACATAGAAGACTAAGAGATTGCACTATCAAATTAGATACATACAGCAGTAGAGGTTTTCCACACTCTACATTCCATACATAGGGTTAATGATACTAAATAGAAGTAATAATTCTAACAGATAAACAAAATTATGAAACTCAATTTTATAAATTTTTTGTTTACACTTCAACACAAATATAAATTTTAAAAGATAAAAAATATATTATTATAACCCGATGTATTATCAAGCTCATCATACATTAAAAATATCCCCATAAAAAATTGGTTAAAATACCTTTTTACCCAATTTTCGTCAAGTTTTTTCAAATAAGTCATAATTTTGGTTTTCTATTCAAATAGGTCCCAATTTTCGTCAATTTTGTTCAATTGGGTCCTTTTTTGCTAACACTGTTTAAATCATTAACGGCCATGAACAGTGACTGCCACTTGTCATTTCGTGGTTTTTTTGAATTTTTTATTTTTATTTTTATTTTTTTTCATTTTTTTTCATTTTTTAAATTTTTTTTAATATTTTTTTAAATGTACACGTGTCAACCCAGGAGCGTGTCACGTGTCACTTTGTGGTTTTTTGAAATTTTTTATTTTATTTTTTTTGAATTTTTTTCAAATTTTTTTAAATTTTTTTTAAATGTCCACGTGTCAACCCAGTAGTGTGCCACGTGTCAAAGTCAATATTCTATATTCAATTTGGTCCCTATATTTGTTATTTTTGTTCAATTAAGTCTCAATTTTTGTTAACATTAACCAATTTGGTCCTTATCGAAGATGTGACCAAATTTAATTTTTATATCAAAGTTATAATGATGTGAATTTTAATATATTATATAAAAATATTTAATAAAAAATGTGAATTTTAATATAAAAATTAAATTTAGTTTTAATTTGGAGAGGGACCAAATTGGTTAATGTTAACAAAAATTGGGACCTAATTGAACAAAAATAACAAATATAGGGACCAAATTGAATTTAAAACATTGACTTTGACACGTGGCACGCTATTGGGTTGACACGTGGGCATTTAAAAAAAATTAAAAATTCAAAAAAAATTCAAAAAAATTCAAAAAAAATTCAAAAAACCACGAAGTGACACGTGGTACACTCTTGGGTTGACACGTGTACATTTAAAAAAAAATAAAAAAATAAAAAAATAAAAAAAAAATTGAAAAAAATCACGAAGTGACATGTGGCAGTCACTGTTCATGGCCGTTAATGATTTAAACGGTGTTAGCAAAAAAGGACCCAATTGAACAAAATTGACGAAAATTGGGACCTATTTGAACATAAAACCAAAATTATGACTTATTTGAAAAAACTTGACGAAAATTGAGACAAAAAAATATTTTAACCTAAAAAATTATTATAAGAATCAAATTTTTACGTTTAAAATTCTACTTATAATGTATGGATAAAGATTCTAACAGAATATTTATATTTTTATTTTAAAACTCTTTTAATATTATGCAAGACACAAGGAGGTGATTTAAGTGTTCTTTAACCATACCATTATTTCCTATTCATACATTATGATCTAATTTCGAGTTTGTAATTATAATTCCTACTATTTCAACCCTAAACAATTATAATTCTCAATTACATCATAATCATCAGCCTTGCACGAACCCAACATATCATCATTGTGTTTTATATTCCAATCTTCTAAATTAATTTCACCACTACACAATCAAGTTAAGCAAGTGTTTTACAACCACAAGAAGGAAGGGGAAACAGTAAAAAAAAAAGTCATATACTAAGCTAAATGGACCACGCATGTCATACAAAAAGAGACAAGAAAAAAAATCTTTTGTAGAAAGAAAAATGGTCCACCACAAATACAATACTTTTCAAACCAAAATATGTACCTCAAACAGAATCACAAGTACCAACGGAGGGTTGACGAAGGTGGATTAAATACATGCATTGTGAAATTAAATGAAATATTTTTAATGAGTTCATAAATATAATTCAGGTGCTTGATATTTAATATTTTATTTATGAGATTCAAATTCTTGTATGAAAATCAATTGAAATCTAATTACTTAGTATCCTAAGTAGGGATGTCAACGGGGCGGGTAGGGTACGGGTAGTAGCTGCCCCGTACCCTACCCGCTGGATAAATATTTGTTTCGTACCCGTATCCATATTCGTCGGGTATCCGTTATGCGGGTACCCGTCTATTTTTTTCGTATCTGCGGGTATCCACGGGTATCCGCGGGTATTTACAAAAATATTTTAAAAAATAAATATTTAACCATAATTAGTGCTTAGATCAACAAGTTCCCTTTCTCCGATTGATTCTTGAAAAACAAACAAATAAAAAATCACTACCAATTTATATTGTAGTTTATTTTTGAATAA
>Ga0214543_1003960_pt1 | contig 28413 bp, 16 predicted proteins | sample CNSS2metaG_FD_160094 | JGI IMG/M metagenome (GOLD analysis project Ga0214543, IMG submission 160094) | Root nodule microbial communities from cowpea collected in UCLA plant growth center, Los Angeles, California, USA - CNSS2 | ecosystem: Host-associated > Plants > Roots > Nodule | place: USA... | reverse complement strand
GTAACGCATGATGAAACGCTTGATGACAACAATATTCCATGCAATAATGATATAGATACACAAGATAATGCCATTAATAATGATAATGTGAGAAGAAGTAAGAGAGCCACAAAGATGCCTACACATCACCAAGATTATTACGTAAATAACACTGACACTGCTAGGAAAAGTAAATATCCTATACAATCTTTTCTTTCTTTGTCTCGGTTGTCTTCCTCTTTTCAGCATACAGTTATGAACATTGATGGTGGCATTGAACCCAAAAACTACAATGAAGCTGCAAAAGAATCTAGCTGGCAAAAGGCTATGAAAGGTGAACTTTTAGCTTTGGAACAGAACCACACATGGACCCTAACTAATCTTCCGCCCGACACCAGCACAGTAGGCTGTAAATGGGTTTATAAGGTGAAGCACAAAGTAGATGGATCTATTGAGCGACACAAAGCTCGTTTAGTTGCTAAAGGATATACACAACTTGAGGGCATGGACTTCCATGACACGTATGCTCCTGTTGCCAAGCTCTCTACAGTTCGTCTCATCCTAACTATTGCAGCCTCTAAAGAATGGAAGTTATCCCAGTTTGACATGAACAACGCATTTCTCCATGGGGATCTTGAGGAGACTATCTACATGGACCCACCTCCTGGTCTTACCATTGAAAAGGGACAGGTTTGTCTTATGCATAAATCCTTATAAGGATTAAAGCAGGCCAGCAGACAGTGGTATGCGAAGCTTTCCTCTTTTCTCTTCATTCATAATTTTATCCAAACTGCTGCTGATCATTCTCTCTTTGTTAAATTTGTTGATAATCGCATCACCATTTTACTTGTTTACGTGGATGATATCATCCTTACTGGTAATGATCAATCCTCCATAGATCAGATTACTTCACAGCTTGATAAGAACTTTAAAATAAAAAACCTAGGGACCCTTACTTATTTTCTTGGTTTCGAAATTGTTAGAAATAAGCATGGTATCAATGTATCCCAGAGAAAGTATACCCTTGATATTTTAACTAAGACTGGTATGATCAATTGCTCTCCTGTTAGCTCTCCTCTTAACTTTTCTGACAAGATGCAGGCCGCAGGTGATCCTCTGGATGACCCTACCACTTATAGAAGATTAATTGGAAAGTTAGTCTATTTGACCAACACCAGGCCGGACATAACGTATGCTGTTAGTCACCTTAGTTAATATATTGTTGCCTCCACAAAGGATCATCTACAAGCCGCCTTTCGTGTGATAAGATATCTCAAACAAACCATTGGTCAAGGCATCTTTCTCCCTGCTTATAGTGACATCCACCTACGAGGATACAACGACTCTGATTGGGTGAATTTTGTAGATACAAGACGATATGTCATTGGTTTCATTGTTTATCTTGGAGAATCACCAATTAGTTGGAAATCCAAAAAGCAAGCAACCATCTCCAGAAGCTCCTCAGAATCAGAATATCGTGCTCTTGCTCAAACATCCTGTGAAATTCAGTGGTTAACTCATCTCTTACAAGCCCTTCATATCACTTACACATCACCGACTACTATCTATTGTGACAATGCTTGAGCAATTAAAATTGCCACAAACCCAGTCTTCCACGAACGTACCAGACATGTGGAAATTGACTGCCACACTATCAGAGAAAAGATACAACAAGGATTACTCAAATTACTTCTTGTCCGCACCAACCAACAATTAGCTGATATCCTAACCAAAGCTCTACCACCTGGGTTATTTTCTAAGCTTAATTCCAAGCTTGGTAGTCACAACATCTACTGCCCGCTTGAGGGCGAGTCTCAGAATACAACAGAACCCGTTCAACAGCCTCAAATCCTACTGCCCCGCAATTGAAAATTCATAATTAAATAATATTCTGCTTATAACATAATCAATAGTTAGTTTCTTTTTTTTCTATATAATTCCTTTCAATGTTACTCTGTACATAAGCTTTCATACTAATAAATTCAGTTCAGTTTTTTCTCTCTCCCCTTTCCGTTGCATTCTGCAAACCTTCTCTTTCTCTGTCAACGTAAACCTGTTTCTGCATCTAAGTTTCTTTTGTCTTCATGAGGCTGCATGAGGTTTAAGACTCAAAGAAAGAAGATTAAGACAATAAAGTATTAGAATTAATTTTCCCAATCTATATGAATTAACAATTAATGTTGTATCTAAATTTAGAACAATTTAAATTAGCACTTCTTTTTTGAGCCAAATTTCTTTTCGATTTTTTGATTTGTGTTTCTCATTACTTAAGGTTTTTTCTATTTGCATTTTTACGTGCTTTTAATTTTCTAAATTACACACAATAATAATGTATTTCTCAAGTAAGATTTGAATTTGGAAATTCAAAAAGGTAATGACGAGAATAAAGGAGGTTTGGTTGAAAATTAGTCATGATTGTCATGTTTACTTCATGCTTCTCTTGTCTCGCATGTTTTTCAGGCCTTTTTCTCCTTCACTTTTCTATACTTTGACTTTTCTTACTTGGCTAAATTTTAAGTAGGCTTTACTACACTTTGATGACTTCAAATTAGTTTCTTAGTTTATTTCAATGCTCACAACCCTAACCTTATTTGACTTAATAGCCGTAAATACAAAATTAATATTTATACTTATTTTACACATAAAAGTACATTTAAAATTTTACGATCAAAATACACTATTCTACAAAAACTTATTTATTTAAGACCATTTAAGATTCTTTTTATGCACATACTCGTCAAAAGATAACTATCTAATAGCAATTTCAACGCCACACAAGTACTAGCAATAATGAAACTCATCAACTGGAACAAGTAAATATTTTAGAAAACCTAGGAAAAAATACTTTAATGAAAGAGGGAACAAATTATGTGTGTTGTGAGGGAAAAAAAAGTAAAACTATAAAGGAAAAAAAAATAGTGGAAATATTTTAAAAGTTTGAGTGAGATTATTTCATTAAGGTATTTTACTAAAAAGTCAATGTGAAATTTATTGTAACTTTTTCCTAAAAATATCCATATTTGTATCTTTAAATATCATTAAACATTATATAAATTGTAAAAAATCTTAAAACAAAAATCACGTTTGGATGTCCTAAACGTGGACAAACGACTCGAGAAACATGCGTGTCCATTGTCCCACCTCGAGAATTCCGTTTGTGAAGACCCTACTATGCACTAGTTTCGTATTTACCTACCCCTGTTGAAGACCTTCGGAAGGAACACAAAGCAAACCCCATCTTCTATTCATACTAATAATCCTAACTAAATAAAAATATAGATCATGAACATACAAAAAATAGGAAAAGTAATGCTTAGATAAATTGAAAATACCTAAAGATATATTAAAGATACTAGTTAATATCTTCCATATACTCTTAGCGTTTACTTGTTGCTAATTACTAAGTGCAGGGGAGCACAATAGATGAAGAATCAAATTGCATCTCTAATGGGTTCATGCTGCATTTGGAGATGGAAGTGTGAAATTGAATTTGGGATGAAACTGTGTTGTATCTGATACAACACGATGGGGATGGACCAAACCAAACATCACAGGAATGTCAAACTAAACTAGACAAAATTGATCTCAAATTTAATGATGAATCTCCCTAAGTCATAACTGTACTGTACCTAGCCAAGCCCAATCAAGTAAATAAGTACACACGTTAAAACCACATACCATCCAGCATCCGGACACAACCAGCACTAACCATCTAGACAGGTAGCCGGCCAAAACCGACTACTTGCCTAGAAGGCTAACCCATTTCAATACACCTCTGGAAACTGCTTTAGGACCAGGCCCACTCATGGCACAAGCTGGGGCCCAAGCTAGAGCCCAAGTCAAGGCCCAGCCCATGAAATGGTCGAACGTCATTAATGTCTATAAATACACGTGGACCCCATCATTTAAAGGTACGCATTCATTAATTGCTGATTTGACTCTTGAGAGCTTTGACTTACTTGAGCTTCGGAGATTCTTCTGCAGGTAACCCCTCCTGGGTTCAAGCCGGCATGTATCGAATGGGAAGAGGCCAACTAAGGAGATAGCGGACTACATAGTAAGGTGACGCTCGTGCCTAACTTATCTTATTTGTCCCTCTGCAGGAACAATTTGATTTTCACTAGCAATAACATCTTTGAGATTCAACATGTCAACAATCATCTTCACAACAAGTTTCGTATATAAGATCTGGGTCCATTACGTTATTTTCTGGGTCTTGAAGCTCTTCAATCTCCTAATTGACTCATTTTGAATCGGAGAAAATATTGTTTAGATCTTATCTCTGAAGCGGGTCTCCTTGGTTGGAAACCAGCATATACACCCTCAAATCCTTCAATCCAATTGCACGCTGATGAAGGATTATTATTGTTGGACCCTTCTTCATATAGGCGTCTTATTGGCATACTTCTCTACCTTACACATACAAGACCTGATATTTGCTTTGCTATCCAACAACTTAGTCAATTTGTTTCCTCTCCTCGTGAACCACGTCTCCAGCAAGCCTTGCATATTCTACACTATTTGAAGAATGCTCCTGGAGATGGTTTATTCTATGCATCCAACATTGATTTTAAAGTTCAAGCTTTCTCTAATTTTGATTGGGGTGCTTGTGCTACTATAAGAAGATATGTGACTTGTTATTGTATATTCTTAGGCACATCCTTAATTTCTTGAAAGTCCAAGAAACAGAACATCATCTCATAACCTTCATCTGAAGTTATTGCGCCTTAGCATCTTTAACATGTGAGTTACAATGGCTCCAATATATGTTTTGAGATCTTCATATGGTTGATAATACTCCTTATACTACTTTCTGTGATAGCAATTCAACCATACAAATTACTAACAATCCTACCTTTCACGAAAGAACAAAACATGTTGAAATAGATTATCACCTCACTAGACAAAAGCTCATGGAAGACCCCAAAAATACCAAAAACGAGGGGAAAGGTTCGCGTCGCCTGGCGGTTGATCATTACCGCCAGGCAGTTCAAGCAAAAACCCAGAAAACTGGTAAGTCTCCAAGCGTCGCTTGGCGGGTCGGGAAGTGCCGCCAAGCGGTCCCATCTTTGGAACCCACAAACACCATAAAAATAGCATGAGCCGCTTGACGACTTTGAATGCCCGTCAGGCGGTTTCTGGAAAATTTCCAGAAAACACGAAAATTGACAGAATTTTAGAGACATGCATCCAGTTTCATACATTTCATTTTACATTATCGAAATACAAAATAAAACAACGATTACAACTCCCCTAACCTGGTTTTTCTTCGCTTAAAGCTTGACGATTAAGTGTCCTCCCTACACCAATTGGGTCCTTAGCCTTCTCTCAATTCAGCCCCAAAGATCACACCCAAACCTCTCCCACTCTCTGATTTTCGCTCTCTCTTTCTGGTATATTTTCAGACTTGCCAAACCTTTGCTATTAACCCACTTTTTCCCTTTTAAAGTGTGCCTAAAACTAGGTTATTAACCTAAAATGAAAATTACCACTTAATGGTGGTTAATTCCCATTCATTGTCCCTTTATGGGCTGTTTCACAGCCACCCTTATTCTGCCATTCCACTAGGATGTTCCTCAACTCTTCATATTCAAGCCAAAGCCAAAAATATAAAAAAAAATAAAGTTAATGTAAGTCCTCTAAGACTTGAACCCATAACCATGCAATTGCCAAATCAATATCAAACCATCATGCCAATTCATGTTTCATGCTAACAATCATCATCCAGTTAACATATTAGGTCACAGCATGATTATCATATGCTTAAAATAATAATGAAATAATAACAAAAAATGGCATACATAGGACTCAAACCCAAGTCCTCTCACAAAAACCAAAGTACTCTCAACCACATGAGCTAGCACTTTGCCACGTCATGCTCTTCATAATTTAATGTCATAATGATTTTCCTACCTGTATTTATTAATTAATTAATTATTTAATTAATTAAATTCCACGGGTCTTACAGAATGCATGTGATGAACAAAAGGCTATGTTTAAGGAAAACATGACGTTGGATTGTAAAACAAGGATGTTGTTACATCAATGTGTTTCTGCTACCATCTTTCAAACGATTTCAAAGGCTATCACATCGAAAGAAGCATGGGACATATTGAGTAATGGGTATGGAAAATCTGGAAAGATAAAAAATGTAAAGCTTCAATCATTGAGAAGATAATATGAATTGCTTGCTATGATAGATCAAGAAACGGTAGTAAATCGATTGTTGGTTTTAATTAATGATATACGTGCCTGTGATGAAAGGGTTGAAGACTCCAAGATTGTTGAAAAAGTGATGCAAACTCTGGCTTCTCAGTTTGATCACATTCTTTTTGTTCACCAACTTGTTGAAATGTTTACAAAGTCCTTACATGTTGCACATTTCCAAGTTGATATCTCCAAGCTTGGCCTTTTCAATCCATACGCCCAACTTAAGAAGGATGATACAGATATAGTTAATATCTTCTGTCATTTATTATGTTTATGGTTTTCTATTTTTCTGTTACTTCTGTTTTTTTAATGGGTTAAATATTTCTATATATTCAATCCTTCTCTTTTGTAAAGATAGCAAGTATCGATTTTAATAAAAAGGATATTCCTTTATTAAATTCTCTTCTCCAATATACTTACAAGAATTAATTTAGTGTATTCAAGAAAATAAAATCCGAAAGTATATGATGGGTGCTGCAAAAAGAAATTTGATGGAGTACAGAAAGAAACAACCAAATGGCAATTGTAGCATTCCTCGTTTTACCCACCACCAAGAAACCTCTGCAATCCCTTATAAACAAACACGGCTCTATTTAAGACAAATGCCACAACCAGTTTTTTGGCATAAGCAAATATTAACATTCATTAATATTTTTATTTTAGTTTTTTAGTTTTTTAAACTACAAATTTATTTATTAAAGTTTTATTATAAATGAATTCTAACATCTAATTATGAATGGATAATATAGATAGCTAGCTCATTCTATCTATCTTGTAACAAAGTTATTTTAAATATGATATAATTAATTATAATATTAAAAGGTCCCTTTCAGCTATCACTATTGTTACAACTAACGTTAACAATATTCTACAAATAATGTATATCCATTATCAGCTTCAGTTTGATAATTATTGTCGTGCCCTAACACAAGCCACTGACCTTCTTACAGTGGCTAACATTAATTCCATCGAGGAGTTTAAACTCTCAAACTTGTATTATAAAATGTTAAAATGTATTATATATGCAACAGTGATGGCTCTTTCCTTACGTTTGATTTTAAAATGTTGGATGTTTTGCCGATTTTGCTTAGGGTTGAATCTTTTAGGAATAAAACTGTTCTACCTAACTTTCGTTTCTCTTTATCCTTCTCAGTTTTGGTTGGTATCTCGTCATATTTTTTGTTTTTATTGTATTTTATACTTACTATATACTATTCTTTACATAACTATTATGTAGATGATTGATGAGCTGAAGGATATAAACGTAGTTGAGATATTATCGTTTATAGCTATACAAATATGTTAAACTTTTTTCTAAAAAAACTAAAGATTCTCAAATAAATTATAAAAAGGGATATTTTTTTGAAATTCCATCTTTAAATTGTTTTACGCATTGCTTTTGAGTTATTTTCTTTGAAAAATATTTTTAGTTTGATTTTGTCATTTTTTAAGTGTATAGATGAATAGAAATCAAGAAAATGAGCAAGAATATGAAACTTTAAGGAGGATAGGAAATATGACAAGACAAAATACTCTTGTTTTAAAAATAGTTTTTTTTTTCTTTATCTTAAGTTTAGGAGATATTTATATTTGTATCCTTTTAGTATAATTAGAATAGTTGTTTGGTGGGTTATTTCCTAACCCAATTTGGAGATTCAAGGTGAAAAAGGAAATTAAGGAAAGTATATGAGTCAAGGAAAACATGCACCAAGCATCATCATCCATGCTTTCTTCAAATTTTCAGTGCTCTTTGAAGGGAACTTGAATTTCAAGATTCAAAATACCCTCGCGATTTTTTAGCTAAGCCTAGAATAGGAATTTGAATTTAGTTTCTTGTGTATTTGCATTAAATTTGGAAGGTGATTTCTCCTATAAATAACTATGTTTCTCATGTTGTAGACACTTTTAATATATTGAATTTGAAGAATGTATTCTCCGCACTTAGTGTGTGAATAGAGTTATTGGAATCTTATCTTGATTCTTAAGTTAAGTCTAGTGATTCTTCACTTAAACCTTATGTCTCTTCCTTTACAAGTAACACCTATTTTTTGTTGTTTGTTTCCTTTTTGACCATTGTGATGGTCTTATTTGATTATTTGAGTTTGCGTTTGAGTTCTATTTATAGATGTAAACTTCTGTTGTTACTTAATTTAATGGATTAAATTCATGTTCACTAGTGAATATCTTTAAATTTCTTTGTTGAATCTTAATTTCTTAGACTATTTTAAATACTTTTTTACACAAAACCTTCTTTAATTATAAAGTGGTGACTCATAACTGAGTGTTTGGACTAAAACATAATTTTATGATTGAAGTTTGACTTGTGTATGGAAATGTTGTTCTTGTGGTATTCACACGAAGTTGTTAGAGAAAATAATTTCATATATGATCTTAATATTGGATAAGATAGTGTTTTAAACGTTTGTATATAAGTTATTTTAAGTGAACAATTTGTTTAAGATAAACATTGATGAAGGCTAATCTAGATATACTTTTATGCCATTAAAAATATAAAAACACATAAATATACTTAGGATTAAAGTTATTCCATTCCTATATCTGTAATACAAATTGAATCTAAGAATGGTAGTTGATTACGAAGAATTTGTTTTCCCAGAATTACTATATAACGCCTTGTTATATTTCAACATGCAAGTTTCTTGATCGGCTTTGTTAATTATAAACTATTCATGAGTTTGGATTTCGTATGTTGGAAAAATCACTTTACAATTTTGTTATGCCAACTACAAGCTACATAACCTAGAGACAAGACCTAAATATAACTCATAGAATTTTGTTAGTTTTTCATTTTATAGCAGAGCTATCAAAATGGATTGAAACTCGTGAATCAATCCGGCTCACAATGGGTTTAGGTCAAATTGGGTTGAAATCTTTTTACAAATTTCAGTACGGATTAATTTTTGATCCGGTTCACCTAAAACCTGGCTTACCCGAGTTGAACCCGTGGTGAGCCGTATCGACTCATCAACCCGCAAATAAAAGGTCATACAAGTGTTTTTTATTATATTAGGTTTTGCATTTAGGTCAAGTTAGGTTTTTTTTTTTAAAGTCAACACATTGATAATTTGTATTTTTGTAATTTTGGTTTGTATTCATCCTTTTGGAATGTATTTGGATGCTATTGAAGTTAATTTACATTTTAATCATAATTATAATTTAGTTTTTTTGAGACCGAAGAAAAAAATTATATCTTTTTAATTAAGTGAACTAGTGAATCAATCCACCAATCCGTGGTGGGTCGGGCTGGATTCGAATTTTTTTGACTTATAATAAATTACTCAGTTCGAGTTGACTCACTAAGTAGTCAATCCGTGGTGAGTCTTACTGGACCGGGTTATCCATTTTTAACGGTTTTACTTTACAATTCGATTTGTTTGGATTGAATTGAACAACTAGTTCAACCTTAAGATCATATAAAAAAAATCCTATATGTATTATTATAAAATGTGTTATTATGTGTACGAGATATGGAAGAACATCACGTTTCATTGCGTTTTGAATACTATTATATAACTTTATCAACTATAAAAATTATATACTTGATAAACAAACAACGAGACGAATTTGAAGGTTAATGAGAAAAGTTGTTGAGGATAAATAGTAGAAGATTATTATATAATATGACATTCATAGAAGACTTTGAAATTACAGGCAATTAAACGTTTTGTTCTAACACAAAATTCATTCTTATAGTTGACACAAAATTCATTATTATAGTTGAAAAATTATAGAAATAGAAAATATGAATAAGCAATGATTTACACAAAAATAAAAGTAAATATTATGATACAACCATTAACAATAATAAAATTTAGAATTCTCCCATCATATATAATAAATAAGCAACATTAAAATATAAAGAAGAAAAAAGTGTTGTAAAAATATGATTATTTTAATCCAAGAATTGTTACGAAAGATAAACGTCTCATATAAGAATTTTATACGTGGAAGTTTAAATAAAACATTAATCAAATTCTAGTTTTCTTTTTTGTTTTCAAATTCATTGTTTTACGGAAGAGAAAATATAATGATTTATAATGTTTAGAATATCTTACTTTGAACAGGTTAATGTCATCTTATTTTTTTTTTATTTTATTATTCTACCCTCCTTTAAAAACTCTAAAATAATAATTTTTGTTTGTCTACATATAATATTTTTTTTGGGTGTGTTCATTCGAGAGGAACGATTTGAAAGAGAAGGAATAAATTAATTTGAATGGATTTAGGATGAAGTTTGTGTTGTTTTTTAAGAGATTTGGAAGAGATGATGGAACTGATTTGAGAATAAATTTTATGAAAGTGTGTAAAGAATTTGATTAATGTAACTAATTAAAAATAAAATTTAATAGATAGAATAAGTTGATTACTAAATTGTCCTTGATGTTAAAAGTATAAAATGATATTTACATGAGTTATTATTATTTTGAAAACATTTTTTTATGATGAATGAAATTATTAAATAATTTCTGATTGAAATAAAAAAAATTAAAATATATTTGATGTGAAAAATTAAAAATTAAAATTTTTAATATTAAAGTTAACAAAAATTAAAGAACAATAAAAGTTCCTTCAAGAGAATATCAAAAGTTTCAAAATGAGGAATAGATTAAAAATTAAAAAAACTGGTTCCATTTATGATATGAAAATGCAGATCCAGTTCCAAAACATTTTGGATCTGATTCTGATTTTGCTTCACACACCCTGTGTTGTTTTAGGAATAAAAGTGATGTTGAGGTTTTTAAGTAAACTATTGTGCCAATTTTCTTTTTCAACTAAAATATAATCTGCTTGTACCCTATTTTTAAACCCAACAGAAATAAATTGTAATCCTTTGAATTAGTTGAACCTTTCTGCAGTGCGTCCGAAACAGGGCACAATTGTGCACAGTAGTGACAGGGTAGTACCCGCAATTTGCGTTTAAACAGAGGAGCGAAGCAGGAACAGACAGCGTAATAGCAGAAGCACAAGAGTGGCAGAAATAATAACATGAAGAACAAGACAAAAACAAAGGAAAGCCAAAACAATTTTAACGGCTGTAGTGAATCGCAGGAGCAATAAGCGGGAATAAGGCAGCGTTTGTTTCAATACAACCCCGACAAACTTACCTTACCTGCACATATATCATCTACAGATCACAAAACCAAACTAAAGCTGTGGACTTTTTCAGACCCCTTTCACACTCTTATCCTATTTCTCTGTCACCACCACATGGTCCCTCTCCTTTTTCCAATATCTCTTTCCACATCACAACACAAACTTCCATCAATAATATCTTCCATCATTTATCTCTCTTTTTTCTTCCTTCTATGAATTTCTCTGTTTTCTTTAATCTTACAGATAGTCCATTCTCATGGCGTGAAATTGGGGATTCATGGTAGGTGCCTAACCCTCACACTCTGAGTTTTGTGTATAAAGGAATATCACAAGAGATGGCCAAAGGATAGAATTTAAAAGAACTTTTTTTTTTTCTATATTTCTACCTTTGACCACTGTTCCCTTAATGTTAAAACCTAGGTAGATAGGAGTGGAAAGTGAATTCTAAGCAAAGCTCTCTCTCATAACTACTTTCTGTTTTCTTTGCAAGTTACTTCTTAAGGTTGAACACCTGGCTCTCACATTCTTCTTTTTTAATTCTGGGTTTTGCTTGAAGAGCAACTTGCCACCTTTCCCTGCTTCCACTTATTCTTTCCACTCATAGCCTCGGATCCAGTTCTGTTCAGGCTAAAGGGTTTGTTGGGGGCAATGTTGCTCATGTTGTTGTCTGAAGACATAAGAAGGTGTTGATTTGCCTCAATTGTGGATGGACCGGAGGAGTTGGTTATGGCGCAGGAAGTCATCTGAGAAAAGTCCAGGTGAAACTGAGAGTTCTGGCTCAATGTCATCTCATTCAGAAAGATTCTACGATGATCAGGTAGCAGCACCCTTTTAGCTTTTAGCTCTTTACATTGTTAACTTCGTTTTTGCATGTTATCATGGTTTATTTATATTTGTTTCCATTCTTTTCAATCTTTCTATCTACTATCTGTTGCCTGAGATGATTTGAAGTTTCTGGGCACGCAGAAACTGTTTGTTTTGCAGACTGTACATGAATATAAGTTTTCTAAAGCTTATAGACCATTGATTCTGCCTCTTTTTAGTTTGAGATCCTGGTTTTCAAATATTTATAAATTGGGGTAAATTCGATGAATGTTGTTTTTCTTACCATGATGTATAGGTATACACCACACATACTACTCCACCTCCCGAAGAAGTGACTGATGTGAAGACTCTAACTGAAAAGTTATCTGCTGCTCTCTTAAGCTCTAGTGCCCAAGAAGATTTGGTAAAGCAGCATGCTAAGGTTGCTGAAGAAGCTGTCTCAGGTATCTGTTGTTTGACCATCTTGCATATGATATCAATAACTTCACCTTGAATTGACAAACATGTTTATCTAAATGAGAAATCAATTGAGGCTTTGAGAATTTGCATTGACTTCCCGTTTGTTTAAGTGTTGGTCTTAGTTATGGTTTATGAAAATGAATATCTAAAACTATCCAAATATGATTCAGGGACTATTCTTAAATGTGATTCACCTGCTTGTCCATGACTCATTTGTCCTGCCTATGTCATAAACTTCTGCTCTAGGGGGGTTATTAAAGTTTTTAAAGAAATTTGTTTTCTGCTCTTTTTTAGTGCTAAAAAACTTACATTAACCACTGACATGGCTTTTGGATTAGGCTGGGAGAAGGCTGAAAATGAAGTATTGATTTTAAAACAACAACTTGATGCTGCAAAACATAAAAACTCAGTTCTTGAGGACCAAATTAGTTATCTTAATGGGGCACTCAAGGAGTGTATGAGGGAGCTTCGACAAGCTAAAGACGAACAAGAGCAAAAGATTCATGAATCTGTATCAAATAACTCTTGTGGCTTGGAATCTGAAAGACCTGATCATGAGTGGGAAGCTGTGGATCCTGCTGCTGCATTAGTTCACTCTGATCTTCACCATAGGCTTGAAGATATGGAGAAAGAGAATTCAAGTCTTAAAATAGAGCTACAATCTCGACTCGAGGAACTAGAGTTCAGGACCATAGAAAGAGATTTGAGTACTCAGGCTGCTGAAACGGCAAGCAAGCAACATTTGGAAAGTATAAAGAAGGTGGCAAAGCTAGAAGCTGAGTTTCGGAGACTGAAAACTGTGACACGCAAACCATTCTCTGCTAATGATCACAGGTCTTTAGCTGCTTCTTCAGTTTATGTAGAGTCATTTACTGATAGCATGTCAGATATTGAAGAGAGGCAACTAGTACTTGAAAGTGACATGCCAAAATTAGGAGGTTGGGATATGAATGAACTTGATCAATTTAAGAATGAAAACAGTGCCGGAAAAAATCGTAAGGTCTTTTCAACTGACATCAATCTTATGGATGATTTCCTTGAAATGGAGAGGCTTGCTGCATTGCCAGATACTGAAAGTGTAAGTAGCTTTCCCGTGGTAAATGCTGCATCTGACCAAGTCAGTGTTGTAAATAAACTAGAAAATGCTGATATGGAAGGTATGGTTCAAAAGAACGCTGCATTGGAAAAGAAACTAGAGAAAATGGAGGCAGAGAAACTTGAGCTAGAGATGGATCTAAACGAGTACCAAAAGCAGCTTGAAGCATCATTGAGCAGAATAAAGGAAGTGGAGTTAGAGGTAGTAGAGCTTCAAACTAAGTTAGCTCTTGCAAACAAATCAAATGAAGAAGCATATGAAAAACTAAAAGCAACTCAGGAAAAGAAAGAGATAGCTGAGTCAAAACTCACAGCTGCACACACTGAAGCAGAAGAATTGGTCTCAAAAATCTGTTCATTAGAAGAAGAGATTGAGAAAGAGAGAGCTCTGTCAGCAAAGAATTTGGCCAAATGTGAGAAGTTGGAGGATGAGCTCTTGAGAATGAAGCATGAAGCTGAACTCCAGAAAAACACTGAGATTCTGTCCGGAGAAGGTGACAATAGTGAGCAAAAGCAGGTCAGTTTGGTAACACACAATGTGAACTCCACAATTTAAGCCTTCTTCGATGTATTCTATGTTGTTTGATGAATGTTGTCAAGTGCATGATGCTCAAAGCTAAGTAACTAAATACATGTGATGCAGGCTAAAATTACAGAAAATTGCATTTGATTACTAAGTAACTAAATACAAGTGATGGTTATTGGTCTAAATATTTTGCATTAACAATGTTGTACACAAGTGTTTTCTATAAAGAGCTTAGCATCTTTATATGCAGGAGAAGGAACTAGCATTGGCTGCTACTAAATTTGCTGAATGTCGAAAAACCATTGAATCTCTTGGACTGCAGTTGAAGTCCCTTGCAACATTGGAAGACTTTCTACTTGATTCAGAGAGCTCTACGGATTGTGAAGTTACACCATGTCCTCAAAATGGTGATGAGCAGTTGAAGAACTTTCATAGTAATTTGAGTTTGACCAAAAGAGATTCTGAACCATCAGTTTCACTAAACCAATCATCTATAACCCATGAAAAAACCCGTAATGGTTTTGGTAGGTTCAACCCAAGAAGCAAAAGTGTAAGCAAAACAAGAGGTCACTGAAAAATAAGGTGAAGAAAAAAATGAATCTGTAAATGTGGTCATACTTATTCAACGTGTATAAATTCAAACTTACTTGTTTACATATAAACAGTACCTTTTTGCAGAATTAAAATTGTTCATATATGTGAATTAGAATTACACAGTGGGCTGTGTTCATCTATGTTGCCTGGATATGGACACGGGTACGGATACAACACGGATACGGAGATACGGTTAAATTGAAAAAACATAGGACACGGGATACGACGTGTATATACATGTTAAGTTTGAAGCTGTCAACTAATACATTGCCAACTAACACAAAAATGAATCAAATATATCTATCTAATATCCAATATGCCAAAAGTAGTGAAAGAATAAGATTTGTTCCTTATTTCAATCATCAAAATCATGTAAAAGATAAAAAGTTATTTTTCAAATTGGACATAGTGTGTCCTACAAATATCGTACGGGTGTCGGTGTCCGATACGTGTCGGACACGGGACACGCCATTTATAAGGCGTGTCGGACGTGTCATAATGTGCAAGTGCTCCAACTGCTTTGATGCAAAAGTTGATCTTTCATGTAATTAATCAGGCATTCAAGACTTAAATTCAAGAATATTGGCTAAATAAATACAATTCAGTACTAACAAATATATGCACTTAGTGATAATGAGACAGTTGTATAAATTGAATTGTGGAGGTAATGCCACATACTATTTTATTTTTTTTAATTTCATCTCAAATTATTCTTTTGTATAATTTTTAATTTATATTAATATAGAATAAAATATTTGTCATTTTTAAATAACTAAATATTTGCTTTATTTGATGCTTATTTTTTCTATATTTATTCTTTTACATGTCTCATTAATTTATTTTATTAGAATAATTTGAGAAGACAAATGAATTATTTAAATTTGTCCTAATATTAATGAAAAATACTTGAATTAATTCGGTATGGATAATACTCCACTTTTTAATTCGGGTACGGATATGAATGAATACGTAGATATCTACTTCATTCTTATTATTCTACTTGACTCCATTTTAAATAACTATAATACTCTTAGTTTATTTAATATTATGTTTACTTTCTCTGCTTTTTGTTTTTAATATATAAATATTATTACTTTATAGATCTCGTTAATTTATTTTATTAGAATTTTAAAGATGACAAATAAATTCATACTTGTAAATATTATTTAAATTTTTAAATTGGGTACAAGTAAATATATATATATATATATATATATATATATATATATATATATATATATATATATATATATATATATATCATTTTTGTCCTTACTATTACTTAATACTCTATTTTGAATTTTATGAAATTATAGGCTCTTTCATATTATTTGACAAATTGAAGATAATAAAATGTAAGTGTTTTTGAACATTTTGGATAATATCGTATTTATTTTGTTGTGATTTGTGTGTGTGTGTTTATACATAAAAAAAATGGAAAAATGAATCTAGTCACAGCACATTATCTATTCTCATTCCAAAATATCATAATAAAAATTGAATTAACTAAAATTTTAAGTTTTTCATAATTGAACATTTTTAAATTGAGTTTATATTACGAGTTTTCATTATTGAGTATTCAAAATTTTAAGTTTTGCAATCTATTTGGATCATTTGATTGTTACTTTTGTATTGATCATTGTTTACCTATCTCTACATGAAAAAAATAAAAAAAAAAATTAATTGAGTTTTAAACTCTTTATAAATTTAAGTATTTTTAATTGAGTTATTTAAAAAAAAATCGAATAATTAGAGTTTTAGAACTTCATTTCTTTTTATTGTTCAAGTCCATGATGTTCTGCTTTAGAATGTAAATTCAAAGGATCTTGTCTCCCAAATTGAGTGAAAACACTCAACTAAAAACAATAATAGTTTTGGACACTTAAATAGAACCAAATTTATAATAAGAATTCAATTGAAAAAAAAAATCAAATTTATGAGGAATTTAAATCTTATTTGAGCGATCTTTTTTTCATATGAATAATCGTGGGCAACGAGATGTAAAGTAATGGTCATATCATCCCAATTTATGACAAAATTAAACTAAAAAAATTCTATTACAAAATATAAAGATTCACTACTAAATATAACAGTTTTTTTTTATATAAAAAAATACTTAATTCTATAGGTGACTTAAAAATTAATAATGCATATAATTTTTTTTTAAATAAATGGATATATACATTTTGAAATATGCTGTGAAATGATAAGAAGAAGATTAAAAGGAGTGAAGAGGGAGAAACATACAAAAGTAGAAATTACTTGAACGTACAATCTTCTAAGAAATAATTTAAAATAAAAAACAAAAATTTATTATGATGACCAAATCAATTATTTTTAATTAGATTCATATTTGAAGTAAAAGAAAATACTAAAAATCTGTTTAAACTAATTTAGTTAATTAATTTGGATTTATGGATTCAGGATGAGTTTGATATTATAAATTCCACGTCAAAATTATAAGCATGTTGTTAATGCCAGATAAATAATAATTTGCAGCGGAAAAAAGAAATGCATTTCAATTGATAAAAATATTTCACAGTCTAAAACATCTTTAACTTTTTTATTATTGTTATCATAAAGTATTCAATGTGGCATTTTCAATCACTCACCATAACAAATAAAATAAGATTTTTTCTGTGGATTAAATACACTTTTAATTCTTAAATTTAAATGTACAATTAAAATTCATTAATTTTAAATTTTAATATATTTTGATTTCTAAACTTAAATATAAAAAATAAATATAATTATTTTAATCTAATGACATCAACTTTGTTTGATGCACAGAAAAGTGTTATAAGATTGTATTGAGTTAAAACGTATCAAATAGTATAAACAATATTATTTAATACATCAAAAAATTTTTACATAATTAAATTAAAAGTACTATTTTTGAAATTTGATCACTAATTATATCAAAAATTGTGACTATGATAAATTTTAATTTTACATTCATAATTTAAAATTAAAAATATATTTAACTCATTAATTTTATTTACGAGTATTAACCTTTCGCGTAAAAGATAATCACCAATATTTTATATTTACAAATTAAACTACGCTGTTTAACAGATTTTATGATCGAAACACCGAGTATAATTGCTTCCACTGCTTTTTATATAAAAACCATTGTTTTTAAATATTTTAGGAATAAAAGATATTTGTAATTTTTTGAGGGAGCGAAACTAATATGAAAAACATATTTAAAGTATTATATACAAATCAACAAAATCAAATTAAATACTCATTTAATAACCTCGAGATGAACTTTCATACAAAGCATTTAAAATATATATAACATTGTACGACTTACAAAAATAAAATAATCTATCTATTTAAACATATTTGTATCGTGCATACCTAATAAAAGGACTAAAAGACAAAAATTTTTAAAACAAAAACAAAAGGCCACAAAAATATTAATTTAGAATGAAGCAACATTCTTAACATTACTCTGCCAATAAATATATATATATATATATATATATATATATATATATATATATATATATATATATTGAGAATTGGCATACAAAAGCAGGAAAAAAGAAAAAAAAAGAAAAAAACTTGGGAGTAAATATTGGGCAGTAAAACTAATATCTAAGACAAAGGATTGTATAACACATTCAGAAAGTGAAACTTGCGACCAAAGGCATAAAATTTTATGGTAATAATAATACATGAAATTCAGCAACAGAAAGAAATAGAAAAAGAAAATTGGTGAGACAAACTAAACTGTTTAGCTTCAAACTACATGCCATTGCTTTCATTCTTCTTTCTCAGCAGATCATAGTAAACCTTCGGCTTTCTGTACTCTGACATGCACATAGCCTGATTCAACAACACAGTGACATATTTTTCAATACCAACCAAACCAATACTTATCAACTTTGCAAACTTACCATATTCTCTTTCAAGAAATAAATGATTAAAAAAAAATGTTTAGAGAAAGGAATTCTACCTGCACTGCAAATGCCAAATGAATGAGTGTGGCTTCAGACCAAGGCCTCCCAATAAACTGGAGTCCAATAGGCAAACCTAATCTGTCAAATCCAACCTGTGAAATGCCAAACACACAATTTCTTTATAAACTAATTAATAAGAGTTTCATTTTTTTAGAGAAATTATTTTTAGTTTACGTATTAATAATTTTAGTTCGTGAAGATATTTAAGTTTACCCAAGATACCAAGAAATAAAGTAAAAGTGAGTATAATCCTACCGGAACAGTGACAGCAGGAAGTCCCAGAAAGTTTCCTGCTATGGAATAACGAACAAGTGCAGCTGAAAATTGTGGCAAAAAAAATCAGATTCTGCAAGGAATTTTTGGTGATTCATATACATAATGCTACCAATAACTTCAACATATCATGCAGAGTTTGAATTGATTGTTAATCAGATGAATTTCATGTATGGTGTACCTCCATTCACGTAGTCAAGTTCACCTGTCTGAATAGCATCATCTTGAATTGGATATGCAGTCACACTGTTACAGATAAATGTCATAAATGTGTTACCAAAGTGAAAAACACAAAGAAACCATGTTTGAGGAAACAGGACAAACCCAGTTGTTGGAGAGACAATGACATCTGCCTCGGCAAATATTTTCTTGTGAAATTGAAGTTGACGATTCCTGTTCATTAAAAGAAAAAATAAGATGACATTAATAGTGAAGAGTGTGTTCCAAAAACAGTAATTTTATTAATTGGCTTAATTTTTCATATATTACCTCATTTTCTGAGCTTTAAGATACTCCATGCCGCTGAAAGCACCATAGATGCTTTGTGCTACTCTTACATCCCATCCTAATTCTGCAAAATTCCTTTGGTAGTAATTTGGTGATGTCAGCAACCATACTTCTCAAGCTAGAGGATAATGACGAAGGTACAAAGTTTATAAGATTGCATACTTTTCTTTAAATGAATCAAGTGCAGTGGAAGACTCAGATCCGATTGTTATATAGTGCGCCAGGCGCATTGCTTCTATCTCTGGTATGGTCACGTCTATGATCTTGCATGTTTGACACAGAGAGTTAGCAAGTGATGATTGTGATGTGCTGTTTCTCAATTATGGGTTCAGTAACAGTATTACAAGTTCTTTAAGAATTTTCTGGCTTAAAAAGATATGATTTTGTTTATGTGGGGAAAGTAGAAACCATGCTAATATATCAGTGGTGACTATTGGCATTTTTATATTTTTCAGTACCTTCCAATTATAATGATCCTGAAGCTTGAGCAGAGTTTTGGAGCAGCATATTCTGACATCATTGCTGCAATCATCAAACCACTAATTGGTGGAAGTAGTGGTTAAACAACATGATGTTAACCTATTTCTAAACTTTTTAGAATCATAATGCATATATTTGTAGCTCGCAACAGGACTCTAACCTTGCCGTATTTTGCTAACTTGATGTCAGATATGGATTTTGTCAAACTCAGTCGTGGAAGATTTATATGGGTCTGAAGATTAAATAATAAGAAATTCAAAGATATTGGAAATTTATAACTTGAAAGTGCATATCTAGTCAGAACCATATGTGATATTAGAAACATCGAAAGACTTAAAAAATCATTAATTTGAAAAACAAGATCTTACCAATACACTGAAAATCTGCTGATATGGAATTTCACCACTGATAGCTGCATAACTATAAACAATGAAACAGTAGATGTTGAAAAACCAATCTTAAAATTTCGTTGAAGAAAGGATATCATAGAAAGGAGTACTAACACAATCAAAGCATCCTCAACTGTGCCTGCTAGTATTCCAACCATTCCAACTGTCCAATTCAGGGGAAGAACTCTGAAAATAGCAGAAGATCATTCTCCCAAGTTATTACATTAAAATCCTTCAAGTATTTAAACACGATAAAACAAATATGAATATCTACCCATCATGTGGTATACGTGCAAAAGTTGGTTTTAGTCCAACAACACCGCAAAGAGATGCTGGCATCCTTACAGATCCTGAACAGATAAATAAGCAAACATCACAAGTAATTCATCAACGTTTCAATTATTTGTACTCTTACTAACATTGGTGCACTACTAAGAAAAAATGAATGCTGATTTCAAATACCTCCCCCATCAACACCAAGGGTAACAGGACACAGTCCTGCAGACACCAGAGAAGCAGATCCACTAGAAGAACCTCCTGCAATCTTACTGCTATCATATGGGTTTCTAGCAGGCCTACAAAAGTAAATAAGAAAACATGCTCTTATCAGCAACTAGTTCTATGAACATTCCTTGAATATGACTATAACACAAATGATCTCACCCATAATGTGGATTTATCCCACTGGTTCCAGACCCAAGTTCATGCATATTGGTTTTCCCAACAAGTATGGCACCACATAACCTTAAACGCTTAACGCAGCAAGCATCATCGTTACACGGCCTTTCTTTGTGCAGCCACGTTGTACCTCCTTCAGAACAACATTTTTAAGAAATCAGCACATAATCATTTGAATAGAAGATTCCTTAGGTAAAACAATAACCTGTTGTTGGATATGGCAAACAGTCTATCTCATCCTTGATAGCAACAAGAACTCCGTCTAACACTGAAATTGGTTCCCCTGCTCAAATAGTATTACATCAGGTAAGTATCTGAACATTGTTGGGTACACATAATATATGAATGAACACAAATGAGGCTAAATCCTAATAAGAACCTCTGCAAATATGACAGTGTAATTTCTTTTAACGCATTCTTCATTATTGATTGAAAATTAGTGAAAAACACAGAATTGTGCTGGTCTTACTTCTTACATATTGAGATTTACTTCTGATTTCATAGTTCGTAGTAAATTTTAACTACTAACAAAAAGTGTACTTGGAGTTTCTTAGAAAATGTGTTTTTAGCAGTCCTAGAATATAATTCATTAGACTTGTACGGTTGGCAAATGACCCCATACGTTAGTTGAAAGTGGAGTCAGGGAAAGTTAAGTAGCATACATCTTATCTTTGGATGCAGAAAACACATGTGGCCATAATTATGAGTTGCAATAACAATAACAATAACCCCATCGGAAGGGGTCACTTAAATGTTGAATTGAAATGACATTTGACTTGCTCTGAAGTACCTCTTCGATATCGATGAGTTGATTCAGCTGCTTGTCTAAGAATATCATCAACACTGTAGTGAATAAAGAATCCCATTTGGAGAGAGGGTTTTGTGGATTCATCAATAGCCGCAATAAACCGTTCAGCAACCTGCAAAAAATTAAAGTAGAAAGAGAGTCAATGAATATATTAGTACATCAAAATTCCAAAGTCAGAACGAACTAGAAATGTGAAGGACTTGTGGATGCAGATTACTCATTGTACACGAATACTATTTTTCAACTTCTTAAGCTTTTTCAAGTTTATGCTTATAGTCATTAATCTAAATTTTGAGTTTCCAAAGCTTCTGAATAATGTCCCCTGAGTAAAAATGTAAAGACAGAAAAAGAGAATAAAACTTAAGTATATCGAAAGATGAAAATACCAAGCTTGGAGTTATGTCCCCTGACCGGTAAGCTTTGGCATAATCCATTATTGTCCAGCGGCAGAACGAAGAATCTGTTCCATCAAGTGTTTCCTGTGAAGATGTAGGCAAACAATCCAGTGCAAGATGAACTTTCTCCGGAGGAGGCAAAGAAGAGTCTAAGCATTTGACTTCTCTTTCTTTTAAGTCTGCAAGATTAAGCAGAAACGGTGACCCACTTTCTCTTAAGGCAACCTATGGCCAAAATTTTGCAATCAAATATTCTCATGTCCACAATCTCTCAAACCTTTAAAATCATGCAAGGGAACAAAGAGAGGTGGTTCTTGGAACTCTGCATTTGTGATGAGCTGTGAAAATGGAATAAAACAAAAAAGCACTTGCTTAAAGATGTTCTTTAGAATTCAATCTTCACTGCAAAAAAAAAAAGTTCATGAAATGGAACACAAATGGTCCTGGAGCTAGCATACCCGGTGAATAAGATTGTTTCCCTTCAATATGAACAGTAGGAAGGTTCCAATTATTGGACACTCCAATAGATGAGTGAAAATCTTGACTAAAAGTCCAGTCATGCGGGGAGCTGTGATGGCAAAGATCATTAGTAGTGTTTTTGTGGGTGTGCATGGATATCATCCATCACTATCAACACTTTTACAAGCTAACATTCTGGTTCAAATATCAAATCAAATGCCATTAATGTAAGCTTAAAACACCAGCACATGCAGAACCTTTCTGAACCTGATAGAGTGACACATACTAGGGGGGCTAGTCAATGTTATAATTGTCACAAGAACTAAATGGAAAACCATAGTAGAAGAAGAACAAATCAAGATACCATGATGGTAGGAGAGAAAGAAAGAAAGAGAAGACAGTGCATGGTGAACCTTTGACATTAGCTTGCAGGTAGAATTCAGTGCTATAGAAGCCTAAGTCCACATCCTTCACGGGAGTGTAAACCACACCCTTACGGTTCAAGAAATCCATTAGCCCCTGAAGGAGTTTTGGAGAAAAATGTCAGAAGGGTAGATAACTAGTTATAGGAAAATTTGGCGGAGATTACTAGAGGAATGAGGTAGAAATTCGATGTGCTTTTAACTGTCATGTTGATGGATAGAATCTGGTATGAAAACTAGTAGACAAAGTGGTTTGCGTGAAAATGGTAGAATTTATACGGATAAAGTTAAAACAAAACCTTACAAACAGTTTTGGTGTCTCTTTGGTGTGGAAAAAGCTCACCTACTTTTGCATGAACAAAACTTCATAAATTTTCAAAACCAACCATAGGGAATACCAATATAACCCTGAGACGTGTCAGTTTTTGATTTTTACTTTTAAAATTTAAAAAAAAAAATATCAATTGGATCCCAACTTTTTTTGAAAATAATTTTCAAAGTGAAATCTCTTTCAAAAAATAATTATTAAACCTTTTTCTTACCCACACTTTACAAAGTTAGATTGACTTTCACTGCCAGAATGCTTATTGTTTAATTACACTGTCTTTCATATACATTGCCCTTACATCTTTTCACTCTTTGTATGTATCATTTTAGTCTATATCTTAATATTCAATAAATTATACTCTTTCTTTCTTATTTTATTTTTAAGGTTCATCATAATCATTTACTTCAAAAAATCCATTTTAATATTCTAATTGTTAAATTTGATCAGTTTATACTACTATTACAAGATTCTGATGAACTTAAAAAGTTATACAACACAGATGATGTTTTTATTAAGCCAAAAATAGTTAAAAAATATATAGTGCTGTCAAATGAATAATTGAAAAATAGATAAATCTTATATCAAACTCTTGTGTCACTATCTGTTAGACACATTTCCATGCCATCTTGATCATGTTTACGATCGTTTCTTATTTTACTTTTCGTACTTTTCTTATTATGTAAGAAGTTTTATCAGTTAAAAATTGTTCAAAATCACGTAAAAAGAAAGAACTATCTTCATTACACTAGATTAGACCAAATTTAAAAGATAAAGAACTAAATAAGGTTTAACTTGCCCTGTATAAAAATGCTCATATCATGTAAGAATTATAGTGTATAGCTACATACTCCAAAAAACATGTTCAAAAGCAAGTTGTTTCCCTGAAAGTGAGTTGAAATTGTCTCAACCAAAAAGCCAAACATATATCATCAATAGAATAACATAGAAAGAAATATTAATTAGCTCATTGGTGAAATGAATGAACAAGAAAAGAAACTTTAAAAGACAGAAATAAGCCAACTTTTGGATGCTAAGGTAAGAGATGGCAATAAATTGGATTTACAGAGGAATTAATGAGCATCTGCTTCCACTTGATTTCACCAATTTAAAGCACAGTGTAGCATGGTAGTATTAGTGAGATCTAGAAAACCAATTGTGTGAATGTGATGCAATAATTTTGGTTGCCATATTGTTGCAGTACTTATTTTGGTTCTAGGGACTCGGTAGAGTGTGCAGGTTGAAAATGGTGCTAATTTGATAGAGGCCTGCTTCATCTGTGTGACTACGAGGTTCCTTGTGATTCCTCCAGCACCACCATTTTTTGTTTTATTTTATTATTTTGGGTCCTAGGGCACACCACCAAAGTTAATGCAATTTACTATATGAGTTGTTTCTACATTTATAGTGGTCCACTGCATCACATGAGCCTGTCCATTACTTTTCTTCTTCCTGCAAAAATTGTGAAACCAAATAGCTTTGGTTGGTTAAGGGTAAAATATGAGTACAAGAGCACATGAGATTAAAACAACTTTAGTGATGGGGACATATCAAGTTTCCGTAAGGGAGAGTAGTTGCTGCAACTTAAAGTGTTATGAAGATGGTGATAATGCAATGCAATTACTACTGGGAGCTCATAATATGCTGAAAAAGACAAGCAATGCAATTCTTCATCAAAGTGTCTTGTGTTGGCTCTATCTGCCAAAGCGTGAACCAAATATTTATACAACTTCAGATACTCGTATACTATCACCCACTATGATTAACATAAAATGTTTCTGTATATTTATGGAAACTAACATACAAATTATTTTATTATTGAAACTAAAGTAAAAAATATTATTTTTTCCAATTAAAATTAAATAAATGTTTATAGAAACTAAAACAAAACTAAAATGTTTATAAAGACTAAAAACAAACAAATGACGTATATACCAAAGATTGCAATAAAAGTAATATATTAAAGTAGTATAGTGAAGATAATTGATAAATGTTGGATATATTTTAAAAGGTTGCTCAAATAATTCATTTAAGAAATGGTTAATTATATTTATTAACATAGAAAAAAATACATTTGTGAATATATCAGTTATTTGATACTTAGTTTTGACATGAATGAAAGTCGAAAGTTATTTTTTAATAAGTTTACGAATGAAGTGACAATCAATATTTTTATGCTTGATTCTTTCCTGATGAGAGGGTGAAAGGGATTAAAAACAAGATACATGGTAAATTTTTTATCACAAAAGAACATAGTTGTGTCATTTGAAACTTCAAAATGTTTGAGTAATTGTTGTACTCAAATGACTTTACTAACCACTAAAGATGTATAAAACATAATATTTTGGTTTTGTTGATAGCTTTGAAACAGTACCTTGTTTGATTGACTTCAAAGAAATTAGAGAATTACCAAGAAAAACACAAAAATCAGTGGTGAATTTTTTGATATCTAAACAAGTGCCCTAGTCTGCATCATCAACATATATGCTGAAAGATGAAGTTTGTTTTGGTTGGAAAGAAGAGACTTTGACTTGAACTGGACTTCAAATCCTATAATAGGTGACAAACTACACCTAAATGTGTGATTAATGGATTATGTATGTACTAACTATGCTTGTGAAATGTTTGGTTTCAAATTGGTGTACACAAGCTTTTCAATTAATTTTCTATACACATAGGGGTCCTCAATAGGGTCATCATTACGGAGGTTGGGTTTTAAATTGAGATCCATAGATAATATAATTTGTTTGTTATTCGAAAACCATTATCACCAAGTAAAGATAAAGTATATTTTCTCTGACTTAAAAAGCTACCCTTATTGGATTTGACAATTTCAAGTCTAGAAAGTATTTATGAGAACCAAGAATATTTAGTTCAAACAAGGGAAGCAATGTCAATTGTACCTTATCAATACAAGAAGAATCAACATCTTCTATAACGAACTCATATTTCATACAAAAGCTTTCTTGATTTTTTTTTTATTGAACTCATTTTACATTTCCATTTCAAATGAATAGAAGATTTAGAAATAAGATTAAGAAAGATAATTCTTCTAATAGAATTTAAATTTAAGTGACTTAGTCTAATATGTCATATCACAACTTTCAACATTTGCAATAATCAAAATAAAACTATTAGATATTTTATTAGAAGATAAAGACATAAAACTTAACAAATAATAAGAAGCAATTTTGAAATCATAAAAATCATAAACAATATTTTTAAACTAATGAATATCATAAAAAAATACGTTTATTATTAATCATTTAAAATTCAATTATTTATCACAAAAATATTTACATACAATTTTTTCATAAAGATAATTTTAATATGACAAATATCTTATAAATATTATTAGACAAAGCATTTAGAATACAATTATCACATAAGATTTTTTTTTTTTTCGGAAACGTCATAACAAACTAATCAATAACTCTATATATCATAAAAAACAATTTCAAAATTTTATTTGTTGTTGCAAGCAAAACAAAAATTTATCCGTAAAATTCTTAATTTTTTGACCTTTGCAATAAAAGGAATAATGATAAATCAAGTAAAGTTTTCTCTCTAAGATGGTTAGAAAATAAAATCAAAATAGAAAATAATAATAATAATAATAAAAAAAAAGACAGATATGCATAAAAGAAAATTGACCAAGCCAAAAAAACAATAGGAATATAGGATAAAATTTTAACTGAAAACAAAATTTGAAAGAGTTTAGTTGAGGCACGCTATAAAAATATTCCAACTACATAAAATTGAATAATAGATGTTCTTTTATCGACATACAAACAATTGAGTGCAACGAAAGATTCATTAATCTTATGGACATTATTATTTTAAAAACACTTTTATATAAGTTGTTGTTATGTCTTTGCATCATACAGATAAATTATATTTATCGATAGAAGAGAAAAAATACTAATAAATCTGATTAAAATAAAATAGTTAATAATAATAAATCTTATTAAAATTAAAAATTGTTCACCACAAATAATATTTATTTATAAAATTAATGCTACATAAAAATATAAATAATAATAAAATACATACCAATTATCTATACATTCCAATTTTAAAAATGTTAAATGGAAAATAATTCTTTTACTATTATTGAACAAGCTGCGCAAAGTGTGAAAGATAAGAAAGATGCAATAAGAGTGAATATGAAATTAAGAAGGTTTTTTTGTAAGCAGGAGTCAAAAGTAGTTATAAATTGTAGATATTATACAGCTAAAATTGCCTAGTCAAGAGGGCACATATAATTATGGTGTGTACAAGTATTACTTTTTTAGTGAACAAGACAAAATATAATTATAGTCATTTACCACTCATCACATGTGGTTAATTAATTTTCGCTTCCTAGTCAGATCAAAGTAATGGTAATGATAAATGAAGATAAGATATTTAGCTCAACACCTATTCAACATTTACAAAACAATAATTTTGTTTTAAGCAATGAATCAAGTGGGAAAATTAAAATATAATAATACGTAGAAAATGAGTTATATTTTTTAATTGAGTTTTTAATGTTTAATTTTTTGTAATTAAGTAATGTAACTGTTAATGTTATTTTTTTCATGTTATCCAGTTATTTTTTATACTTTTATATTCTTATAATCATATAATTTTATTATAAATAATTTTATGAATCCATTCTTTTCTACCTCTTTCCTTTTGCTATCTCCAAATAATTTTTTTCTTAATTCTTCGTGAAAAGTCTATATTTTTCTACTCAATCATAATTCACAGTAATATTGACAATAACTTCAATAATAACTTTAAACAAAATTAACTAACTAATTACACTTTTTTTTTTTCAAAAAAGTGAAAAGTAAAAGTGGTCGGCAAATTTACTTTATAGGACTACTATCTTTACAACATGATAGATTCAAAATATATATAT
>Ga0214543_1003959_pt1 | contig 28415 bp, 24 predicted proteins | sample CNSS2metaG_FD_160094 | JGI IMG/M metagenome (GOLD analysis project Ga0214543, IMG submission 160094) | Root nodule microbial communities from cowpea collected in UCLA plant growth center, Los Angeles, California, USA - CNSS2 | ecosystem: Host-associated > Plants > Roots > Nodule | place: USA... | reverse complement strand
TATATATATATATTAATATATAATTTTAAATATATTTTTCAAAAAATTAATATTTATAATATATTTTATATATTTGATATTTATACATCTATATTTATATATAAGACAAACTTTTTTTTTTGGGTTGTCCACATTTATTTTTAATTTTATATTTTAAATATTCTTTTAAATAAAAATAATTATTTTATTAATATTATCTTTTAAATGATTATTTGTGTAATTTAACTATTTTTTTATTTGATTATTTTTTAAAATTTAATCATTATAAATGAAAATTAATTATAGTAAAATTATAAAAATGATTTATATTTAATTTTGTAATTATAATAATAACAATAATTATATTTTTTTCTATTATCATGAAAAAAGTGAATACAATGTTTTTACTAGTTTATATAAAATTTTTGAGATTATCTTTTTGGTTTCTATTTTCGTTCAAAATATCAAGTTGGTCCTCTAGTTTTTTTTTGTGTCAATTTAATTCTGATTTTTGAAAAATGATGTAATTTTGTCATTTTCATTAAATTTTTTGAATCAGATTTTTCATCAAAATTGAAGTTGTAAATAAGAATGATTGTTTGATTTGTTGTGTAATTGAGATAATCCTAATATCAATTTTTTATGAAAGATCTTTCTTCCGCTTTAAAAGATTTAACGGAAAAAATCAAAGTACATCAACTTTTAAAAAATCGCGAACAAATTGAACGAAAAGATAGACTAAAAGAGTAATTCAACCAAAATTTTGGCACCCCCAAAATTTTGGTTGAAGATCCGCCACTGCCTGGTGCCTTTGTAATTCCTTACTCTAGGAGCAACCCTTTTGCAAACGGTAAAACCTTTTAAATTATGTTTTGTTCATGGCATCCTTGGTATGCCTTAGTTATCTTGTTAAGTATATTCATGGATGACTGTAATGACGAATCCTTACATATACTATTCATCTCGTATGCTCTTTCGATACTATATTCGTGCAATGTTTTATTTAGTAGATTTATTCTATTTAAATGGGATGTCACACAATGTATATGTGATGCCAAAAAAATATAAATAAAAAAATAAAATGTCAAATGACCAAATAATCACTTTTGGAAAACTTGTCAACAAAATAAATATGAACAGTAAAGTAAATTTTATAGCATCTTTCTTTTCTTACATCATAATATATAATATATATTTGATAATAAAGCAACGACCTAAAAAAATAAATAAATGTGTTGTATTGGGAGAATCGACCTACCTTTGGGTTGATGGGAAGTAAAAGCCTTACTTGCAAGAATTAACAGTTTTAGGAGAAAAGCAAGGGAATGCTTCAATTCTATACACTATTTGACCTCAAGCAAGTGGATATTTAAATTAAGAGGTTCACTCTCAATTTAAATAATGTCATTAGTACTACCAGAAAAATTCATCTGAAATGGCACTTTAAAAAGATATGTCGTGAACAAGAAAAAGCGAATGAGGAAAATCACATTGACAAGATTATAACAGTTTCGATCATCTGAACACTTTATACCACATCATAGAGTACAAGTAAGTTTGAATAGCCTTTAATTTAAAACACAAAGCATAAAAATCAATAAATCTCTATTACATATCTCCAATGCTTAGTGGCAGCAGATTGTATATGTTGTTCTTCAAATGATATTGACAAACTCTTCATTACTAGTGACTTGGGCTGCTTCTTGTGGATGGAAGTCTTCATTTCTATGTGGTGTGCACGTTCTCATGCATGACACTCAACATATTTCTATAGTTCTTCCTCATCATATAAATGTCAAATCTGGATTCTTGTCATTTTCTTTCTTTCCTAATGTTATCCAACAACAATCTGAACTCCAGTAGCTGACTGACACTGTTACAATACAATCCTAGCATTAATTAATTGCTGTTTTTTAGAAGATACTAAACCAACAGCTTCAGTCTGCCATGTTTACAAAGGTTGTCTTACTCATTTTGAAGCATTCAAAACCAAGCTTAAGTGTAAGGAAAAGAAAGATCACAGGAACAATACATTCAAACAAACTGTTATTTTATAGAATGATGTAATGTGTTTGAACTCACTTGTCAGTATGAGATTTGAACAATATTGCTCATCTAATTTTAAGTTATTTGATTTTACAACAGAGGACATTGTTAGAGCAGGTGGCTCATAAAGTCCCACATTGAACAGGACTCTGACAAGCAGATGAAATTCAGAATATAAGAGTGGAAGACTTACACCTTAAAAAGCATACCTTTCTCGGCCTTTTGGCTAAGATCAAGTGTAGAATCTGTTCTTATCAGTTTAATATCTGATATGTGAACTATAGGTTCACACGATATTAAATTAATTTTTGTGGGAGAGGGTCTGTAATAGTGGCTTGCCACTGAGACTCTCAAGCATCGTCCTTGCTTTGCACTGCTGCCAAGGTAGTCGGAATTTCTTACTTCTAACGTAATTATGATTTTCTAATTTCAGTTGGCAAGTGTTTTAACAAAATCTGAAACTTCATTCATATTTAACAGAAAATGTTTTGAATGTAAATAATGATAAATTGTTTTTGCAAAAATATCTTAGCATTGTTGTATTTTTGTTCTCTAATTCCATGTAAGTAGAAGTTCCACATTCCCTAGTGTATTTATATTCTTAGTGTTTATATACGTGGGCTTGCAAAAGGTGTGTCAAGGTTTATCATGTGCTTTGATAATATTTTTCGTTTTATTTCTCACCAGGGTATATATTATTAAGTTTTCCACTTCTTCACACTAAAAATCAGCGCATGGTAACATATCCTCCAACTAAAAAAAATCTCTGGAAATAGTATAATGTGTTTGAACCCAGTTATTATTTTCACGTTTGATCAACTATTTGATAAATAGCTGTTGGAAATTTTGGCTAAGTAGTCTTATCAGTTTAACATTAGATAGGGGAATTACAAGTCTGTAGAGGAAGATAGTATCAGCAGCTAAAGCTAACACGGTAGGGTTTAGGCAGAGTGTGTGATGGAATGATTAATGGAGTTCTCAAGGTGTATGAAAAAGAGGTTATATCAGCAAGTAATCTAAGATCACTGGAGATGCCTTATGCTGCATCAGGTAATGATTTATCAGTTTCTATTTTTTTCTTTCAGGTTCAATCTGTTATGAAGTTCATAAACATGGTAGCAGATAAGTGCTGGAATTGGCTGTTAGAGGAAATTTAGCAGGTTATGGATAATACTTATTGTCATCGATTCTGTTATGAAGTTCAATGAAAACTAAGAAATCGTGTGCTTACCATTTCTAATTTTTTTGTTGAGAAAGTTAGCAATCTAGTCACAAAAAAGGAGTAAGAAATAACTAGCATGAATTCAAATGATAAAAAATTACATCTGAACTCACAAAGAATCTTTTTCTCTTGTAGAACTTTGAGTAACTTTTCCAACGCAGCGACCAGGTAATTGTAATATTTGATATAGTGTGTGTGAGTAACTTGTCAGTATGAGAATTTTGTTAGCGTGTGGTTGAACTCAATTATTAGTTTCAGTTTTGATCAAATATTTGATAAACAATGAGTTTTAAAATATCTGATTTTTGTTCTAATTAGTTCACTTTTGTGGCTATTAAAACCAGATAATAGCAATCCCACATCATACATTAGTACTTTGGTTAGTTCATGTTTGATGTGAAAGTTCCTTTCATTTTGAAATTTGATTATATCCATTTTCATCTCTGTTTCAGATACCACAGGTGAAAAATGATTTGAAAAGCCGAGACATTATAGTCAAATAAAATATTGTTTACTAGAATCGATGATAGACATTTCAAGGTAACCGATATTCAGTTAATCAGAATAGCATAACTATCTGAATTTTGAAACAGGATTTTCAAGATAAAATTTCTAGAACACGATTTCCGAAACGCATGAAATTTATTATGAAACAAACTTTTAAGAACAAAATTTCTACAACAATCTTTCCAAACATATATGATACACTGTGGAATGAGTTTTCCAGAATAAACTTTCTGAAATAAACTTTTCATGACACATGAAATGCATTCTAAAATAAACTTCACAGAATAAGTTTTTGTCCAAAATAAACTTTTCTCTCATCTTATTCTTTGTAGTGGAGAATGGAGGTGTAACGACGATGATGATGGCAGTGGTGGCATGTGAGTGAAGTTAGTAATAATTGGGTGCAAGAAGAAAATGATATTATTCAAGCAACTTCTTCCTGCAACTCCATAAATTTCCCCTTCCACTCCCATATAACTTTTTTTTTTCATTTTTGTTAAAAGTTGTCTTCTGGATTACATAATCCAGAAGCTCTAAAAGAAAAATGACTTCTACATTATTCAATCCGAAAGTACTTTTGACTTCAAGGTTGCATAATTCAGAAGTTTTTTTTTTCTTCCAGATTACATAGTTCGAAAGTTATTTTTTACTTGCGACTTCCGATTACACGCAATTCTTCTATATGGGGTGAAAAAGGGGGAATTTATGAAGGTCCAGGAAGAAACTGACCAAGAGGAAAGCTATGAACAGGAAGAAGATGGACTTGAAAGTGGTTTTGTTTTGAAATAGTTCTTTCTATGTTATAAAAATCTTGGACCACCTCCTTCATATCAAAGTAGATATTTGGAAATGTATTTTTTACATCCAGAAATAACAATTCTAGAATGAAAAATGGTATATTTAGATATTTTTTAAGGTGCAGGAAGTTGGATGAAGATAATGAATGCACACATGGGAAGATCAAATGCTAAGCATACTAGTTAGTAGCAATTGAAGAAGACAACATTCTTGAGGAAACAAGTCCTGAAACCCAGACACTGTTGATATAATATAACCAAAAGCACTTCCAAGTGTTACAAGCATAGGCTCTTTCTCTGCTTCAACCATTTCATGATTGAGTAAGTTAACTAAGTGGTGCACACTCCAGTTGGATTCATTCTTGTCTCTACTCTTTCTATTGGTTTAAAAGAATATTTGATCTTTCTGATTGCAAGCTCATTATACCAATGAAATCAGCAATTGGTTTTCTCCACTATGAACCTTTTGAAATGTGCTTAGCAAAATCAATTTCTTTTCTGTTGGACCAAAGGAGATTTCATGGATGTATATGGCTGGCATCAGATTAGTGACTCAGGTAACTCACACTAACATACAACTCTCCTTGTTCTAGCAGAGTCAACTTTCTAAAACATAGTTTCCATTTCATGCTAGCCAAATCAACTTTATATGCCATTATTGTTTCTCAAGACAGTTTTTTAGGACAACAAATTGTTAACATTATACAGAAAATGGCTAATATAAATGGCACTGAGGAAGTATACCTGGATAAAAAATCATAAGAAAATTCAGTGGCAAAAGGGGGCAAGCATTGTTTATGCATAGTAAGTGAACTATTTGCATATAAATAATGCCTTAACTTAATTCATTGGGATGGAAGCTGTATTAGTATCAGTTCAAAGGTACTAATTTGAGATTATCAACTACGTTCTATATATATAGTGGAATGAATATTCTACATTTGTGCGTAAATGAGCAATTTACAATGAGGGAAACCACATCAATATGCATAAATTTTCTCACGAAAAAATGTGACAAAGGATAGAAGAAATCGGGTTGGCCTAAATATCTGAAAGTCCACTTCATGTTGTATATTGGCATGTATAAAGCAGAACCAATCAATGCTTCAGTTGCTGAGACAAAGCTTCTATAAAATCATGCTAAGTTGAAGAGAATTTGATCAGATCCAGTAACTACTAATCCAAGACTTCAGATGGCCAAAGGCGTTTCCAAATGGCAATCTCAGCCTCACTCTTAATCTTTCTTATTCCACCATAAAATCCATCAGCCTCATTTCCCTCCTCCCTATGGTCTTTCCTACTCACAGTGGTCTGCCTCCATCGTGAGCCAGGAGTGTAATGATTAAACTCTAGCACCACAGTGTCTGCAACCAACACATTTATCATTAAGTAAGCTATGTTTCAATGTCAACAAACCCCTCTCAGGGATAGATATAATATAAAAATGTCAATTCCTAGACTCTTGTAGTAGTGGCATTTTACCACCCCTCCAACATCATTTTAGCGGTTCTATGTTTGCAACCTTTATAAATTTAAAGTTTCCAACCAATTATGATTGATTGGCAAAAGGTGAAAGACTTAAAATAACTACAAATTTTTAAGGAAGCACAAGTTTGTTGGATTTCATTCTTCAGAGTTCAAGACAAGCAAAGTAGGCCTTATCAACACAAAGCAACTAACCCTGTGTTACTTGACTTTGTTACATAGGCATAATCATAAAATGAGTGGTATTGCTAATGAAGAGAATGTGAAATAAAATATCGCAAACGATACCTTGTAAGAATGTCATGCTATATTCTATCTATATAACATGATCAGAAGACCAAAAAACACTCTCTCCGTCCCAATAAGACCCTTTTATTAATTCACACTCTAAGAAAACTAGTTAAAAACAATAAATTTGTCACTAATATGTGTTTTTGTTTCGAAATTCCCCTTACATATTTTTAAGTTAAAGCGGTTGAGAGAGACTTCGGTGTCGGTGAGGACTTATATTCTATAATCAGATTACGATGGAGAAACTTTTTATGATTTATTTCAGATATTTAAGTAAAGGCCTTTTAGGAAATAAATAAGTAATGCATCATTCAATTACAAATGGGTCTTATAAAACGGGACAAATTTTTTTTCTAAAAAGGGTCTTATAAATAGGGATAGAGGGATAGTGTTTGGTTTATAAAAATCATGTTAGTCCCACAAAGCAAAAAGATTCCTAACAGAGATGAAACAGCCTACAAAAGGAATCTAGTTCTTTAGCATAGTTAGCCATAAATGCCCAGAGACACAAATTATCAATGTGTTGGTGGAAATGATGACATACTGACCATGAATGTCTTGGGGACCAGCCAAATAGCATAGCAGGTGGTCCATATTTAGATAGATTAGAATCCAGAAAGACCTAGCCAAACTTCTGGTCTGGCTGCCAAATTAAACTAACTACAAATGCAAGTCAATTTTTTTCGGTGTATATCCACAATAATAATAATAATTGTAGATTGTAAAAATCTTAATATATTAAAAATCAATAAACCAGCAAACTTTATGTGCTTCTGAATTTCTGTCTTCAAAATTCATAAGCATAATCCATCTACATCCTACAACCATTTTTTCCCCAAGATTGGTCCTTTCACTGATCGGCAAGATTATCAATCATACTCAGAGGCAGAATAAGGTCCTATTTTGCTAGAAGGGAAGAAAAGATGATACAATTATAACCAAGAAAAAGCAGTGATTGATAATAGCAATCATCCCAAAGGAAGTTCAAATTAACTCACCACTTTTGTGACATCGGCAATAATTTTCACTCCCATTGCATGACTCCAGGTGGCCTACAACACCATACCACCAACCTGCAATGAAGATGGATCTCGTCATGCGGCAATTCATTTTAATTTATTATAAGTCCATATCATACTTCTAATATGAAGAATACAAAGACTCTTATATCAATCAAGGTATGCAAGATTAAGGGCACAGCTTAGAATAATGCCAATATTACTCGAAAATGAGTTCTCAATTATTAACATCCCAACACAAGGGTATAAAGAAAATGAATAATTGAGAAAAATGGAAACCATTTTTATATATCAAAGGCTCAAAGTAGACACAACAACTGCCCCTTTTGTTGACTCTGTTAACATAGACATGGTCCTGCACTATGTAGTTATTCTCTTCAATGTTTACTAAAACTTAAATGGTTCTTAGGGTAGACCTTTTACCAGCCAAAGAAATAATTACTAGGATTAATGCAAAAAATTAATAACACAAGATATTTGAGAATGAAACAAACCATAAGGAAATTCTTTGTTTCTCCTCCACTGAATCTCTATATGATCACCCGGATACAAATCATTTAAACATTCGGAGACATGAAGATCATGTGGAGAAGCATCAATAGGAGGGGCTCTTAGCCTTTCCCATGGGATGCCACACTCTCTAGCATCTGCTCTTCTTCCATGCGGAGGATACCTGTAGTAAGCAACAAATCAATAATTACGTCATCAGATCTAAATTTCATTTTATTTTCCTCTTATGCTTCCTTTAAAATATCTTCAAACTTGCTAATCAAATCTCTAAGATTATGGAACTAATGTGAACATTGTACATATAGACTATATGAGCATCTCTAATCATGCCAATTACCTGGCTTGGAAAGTATCAGTTCGTGGATCATAGCTAATTGTAGCGTCATAGCAAGATAACATGAATCCAACATGACCATTCTACACAAACAACAGCAAAAATGTAACTTATGAGAAAAGAAAACACAACCCACGGGGTATAATTGAAATTCAAGCAACTGGTTGTATTTGTAGCTAGCAAGGTAGGTGTAAGTGTTCAATAGAAAAGTAGAACAAAAGGGTTTGCACATATTACATACCTCACGGTTATAGACCTGAGCAGGGAAACAAAAGTTGCCAGACTCGATAGCCAGATACCAGTTCATGATTGAGTCAACAGGCAAAGAGGTCCTCTGCTTGAGGCTATTATTTTCATCAACCTTTGGTCTCATCCATTGCAAAGGCCAACGAAGAGACAGAAATCTCATCAAGCCCCTTTGCCTGCCATGTTTAAGACCCCCAACATTTCTTTTGGAAGCAACATGCCACTTCCACTCCCTGTAAGCAGCAGGACCAACAACACTACCCCACTTCTGCTTCATGTGCCTCTCCCAAAGGTGATCACTCACACATCTCTCCCTCAAGGAGCGGCAAACGGCAACCATTTGGCACAGTGAAGAAGGAGGTAGCCTTTCAAGAATGCAATCCAAGGCCAACTCAGGCAAGTCCAAAACTGACATGCCATGGCTTTCCTCAACATTCTCCACTCTTGAAGTCAGGCTCTTCCTCACCAGAGACATTCCTGCAGGTATTTGACAAACAAATCCAAGCCAGAAGCGGTTTCTGAACAGTTTGGAGATTGCTCTCACAGACAACGCTTGAGAAAACAAAAGGGGTAGCAACCGCATCTCAGTTGCCCATGATGGGAGACGTCTGAGAAGGAGGGACTTTAAAAACAAGAAGAAGGAGATGCAAGTGATGAAGTAAAGTAGCATTAGAATATTGAAAGTCTTTTACGGGTCAAAATTGGATTTGGCATATGTGATAAGAGAGAGAGAGAGGGAGAGAGAGAGAGAGAGAGAGAGAGAGAGAGAGAGAGAGAGAGAGAGAGAGGGGGATAGACTGTAGATAGAGTCAGTGGAGAAGCCAATTGCGGAAAGGCAATAGCTTATAAGAAGAAACCTCCCTATTAACCAAAACTGAAGCGAAGTTGGTATCTTCAAACACCTTTTAAAGATGGGTTTTATTTTGGTTCAAAGAAACCCCACCAAAACCCCAATGGTGGGCCTTCTAACCCAAAGTTTGAACAAGATTCACAACCACGCAGACCGACGAACTTGGGTGGAAATTGCCTTGACTTGAAAGCCTGAACCACTGTTATGCTACTACGTAAAGTAGAAAAGAAAGAAAAAAAGATTAAACAAGCCTATGAAACAGTTTTCTCCCTCTTATTGGCTTCCAACAGGAAAAAGGAGCACAAGCGTACATACGAAGTTAACAGCTGTCATTCAATGAAAGATTGAATATATAGCAAAGGGTCCTATGAAGGAGTTGAAGCGAGGAAGCTAAATAAGGTGGGGCACCAAGATCTGTAACAGGGTTTTTGACACCTGGAAAATGGGATTGGCAAGACAAGAACGAAAGGGAAAAAAAAAGAACAAGATGAAGATAAGTCTAGATGCAAAGACCCATATCTAAAGAATCTCTAAGGCAATTGAATAATTAATCCTGTTATGGGAATATTTTGTTCCTAGAACAGATCCGTGGTAGTTGCAATTGACGCAGTAATTGGTCCACACACACCCCAAGAAAATGGAAACAAAACAAGGCCAAAGGACAACAATTCTCGGGGTAGTGTGCACATGAACAGAAGAAGATTGATTAAAAGGTATTAATGGTGTAGTGATGGTGGAGATGAATATTGAAGAAGGGAAGGGTGGTGTTGTGCGGTGGGTAGGTGGGTAGGTCCTCTACTCCACCTCCTTGCCCTTCACCTCACCTCACCTCACCACATACCATTTATGCTCTATATTCAAGGGATCCCCAGCCTCGTACTGCTTTGTCTTTGGGGCAATTTAGCAAACAGTTTATAGGTAAAAATGGATAAGAGAATGATTTATTTATTTTTGAAAAAAAAATATACAATGGGCGGCTATGGTTAAATTAAAGTAACATTTTTTTTGTGGATGTGAAGACATTTCTTTCTACTTGTAGATTCTGTGATCCAATAGAATCGATTACCAACTTATTAATGACGAAATTAATAAAGAATAACAATGTTGTATGGATGAATTGGAATTGTTACATTTTATAGTGTTTTGAAAATCTCACCTTTTGCAAGTGGGTGGGAAGGAAAAAGACAGCCGTCATTGGATAACGTAAGGAGCAGAGCAGTTGGTAACACTGACACTAACGCTACCCTTCCACCATTGCCTCCCTGCAACCGTGTGTATTGTTATGAGTTTAATCAAAGCATCACCTCCATTCACGTTTTGAGATTTTTGTATTCTTTTATTAACAAAAGTTAAAGGCTTAATCATGTTTTTTGTTTAATCTTTAACATGAGATAATTAATCTTTAGTCTTATTAAAAATTAGTAGAAATTATTCTTCCAAAAGATATTGTATTTTTTGTAACACCTCATTTAATTTATAACCCTAATTAAAGAGGTATCACATAGAAATGTAAAGGCGCGGTCCTGGAGTACAAACCTCGCTCCATACAGTTGTTCAAACATAAATAAAAGAGAAACTAGGCACACCACGATGCCAAATACGGAAATAAGTACAAGGACATAACAGTAGTTGATAATACACCAAAAGCTAAAGAAAAAGAACATGGGTCATTGCCCTAAAAGAAAGCCCAACAGCAGAAGCCAGTCTAAGGCCAAGCAGCGGAACCATCACCTCCTGTTGACCACAGGTATTCCTCACATCTGCTCACATCAATAAATCGATGATCATCGCAAAAGGAGAAGGAACACACAAAGCAATCAAACAAGCAAAAGGGTAAGCTAGAGCCAAAAATATTTTTATCATACTATCATATATATATATATATATATATATATATATATATATATATATATATATATATATATATATATATATATATATTCTCACAGTCAATTATGCATACGTCACCCAAGCATGTTATGACTTTCCAAACAAATACACTAAGACTCGACGCGACTCATCCGGATACATATAATTTAGTCGGATTCTGCAGATGCTTGCACTTGTGGTGGATTTCTCTGCTCACCCCCGAGCTAAGTGTTACTGATGTGACCCCAATAAGGCTTATAGCATTGGGGCCAACGCTAGGTCCATTGCTTTTAATTTCTTTTAAATTATTTTATTTTCTTTTATTTTTAATTAAATAAAGGTTGTTCTAATTGGGCTTGTTTTGTTAAATGCAGTCCATTATCCAAGTTGTCCAAATCTTGAAGTGTTGGCATTGGGCCTGCGGCCCAATTTAGCTAAAACTCTTTCATTCTTCACATGAAGCACATGCTATTTTGGAGAGCAACGTGTGTGGGCCCAAGTCTTTATTTTCACGCGAGATCTAATTGATTCCAACATGGACCGAGATCTGCGTTCTGCCAGCAGCCCACTAATATCTTTTTTGGAGTGGATTTCTTTGTAACCAGCTACATGCTTCAGTTGGTTAAGGTTGCATGCAGATGCTTTCTACCCATGCAAATGGGCCTAAAATGCCATCTGCTCCACCAGCGTGCAATGTGGGCCTGGAGTATATCAGCCCAAACTTTCATCCACATGAAGACTTACACAGATCCACCAACATTGCACTTGCACATAACGCTTCAACGCCCTGCACACGTCTCTGTTGGTCCATTCTAGAACTAACTCCAGCCTAATCTGTTCCTTTCCGCGTGTGCAGCACTTCACAAAATACATTCATTTTATTCAACCAGCCCAATTGTATCAAACGGAGATTGAAGCCATTGCCATCAATGGCCAAAGCCATACTGACCACCATGAACTCCCACTAACAAGGGTCATGGAATTACGTCCCGACCACTGAAGCACGACCCTGAAATCTCGCCTAGGGATTTCAAGGAATTACGTACTGACCCTACCAATCATATTCAAACAACTAAGTAATATTTATCATGCATTTACATCTCATGTCAAACTTTATAACCAACCCCTTTTACATTCCAAGTCAAACCCATACCAACTCATCATCCTCCATCCATGAATATAGAATTCTATCTCATATCAATACCATGCCACTTTCATAACCAACCATTTCATGTTCATTACATGCCAAGAATTATCCAAGTTCATCATTCACAACTTATACACCCTCCCATTCATGCATATTTATTCACCTCATGCCATTATACAATAACCCAATCAAATCCATGCCAAGCATCCAAGAACAGAGAAAATATCAAATTAGGACGCACTCTCGCCTAGCTCTTCGCTCAGGCTTAAGGGTCTCGCTCAAGCGAGAGGGTCTCTCACTCAGGCGAGCTCCATTCGCCTAGGCGAGAGCTCGACACACAGGAACAGTGGCCTCTGCGCATTCTCGCTTAGGTGAGACTCCCCTCGCCTGAGTGAGATGCTCGCTCGCTCAAAACTGAGTTGGTCGCCTAAGCGACCACTCGCGTGAAAAGGCCTGGGCGAGTCTCTGCTCATCTCGCCTAAGCGAGGCAAGCTCGCTTGGGCGAGATTATCAGCCCTCGCCACTGTTCGCACCTACATCAGCCACATACATATGCCAAACAAAATAACCAGACAATCCAGGCATCCACAGCAATACACAACTCAAGAATCATGAAACCAAAAATAGTACAAACCACAATCACACCAGACAAAAGGGTTCTAACTTCCCTTACCTGGAAATAGCTAGCATAAAACCCCGATCCCTAAGCTAGTGAATACGACAGACCTCGGAGCAGATTCGTGAACTGGAAATATGGCAGAACAGATTCAAATCGGGTTACTAAGGTGAACCCTAGCTAAAATCACGACAATAGAGTCAGAAATAAGGAAAGTGTGGTTAGCAAATCAACTTACGTGAGGGAAGAACGAAGTCGAACTAACTTGAACAGGACGGAGGAGAAAACCCTAGCATAGCTCTTTTGGAAAGATTGAGAGAGACGGTTGTGTTTCTGTGAAATGAGTGAAAGTGAGAGTGTTAGGGCAGATTAGGTCTGGACTCCCTTTGGGCCAGCCCTAGGCCCAAACAATTTGAGGCAGCCCTTTACAATTTAGGGCAAAGTAAAAAGTGGGCCTTACATTTTCGCTATCAAATTAATTAGATTTGTCGCATTTTTCTATAAGTTCCCTTTGGAAGACAAAAAAAAATAACATTTTTATAAACTAAAATTAGCTTATTCTAAAAATATAAATAAGTTGATTTATGTAAATAATTTTATTTTATTTTATTAAATAATCAATTTATATATATATATATATATATATATATATATATATATAATTTACAGTTTCTTCTGCAAACACAACTAATCATAATTTTTTTATTACCTTTTATATAGAAATCAGTTATTACTATAAAAATATAAATTATCAACGGAGATAGTAATGATTTTTTTTATATAACAACAGGGATAATGACGATTTTTTTTATATAACAATGTATGTGTTGAACTAAAAACAATTTTAGAATTACGGACAAAGGTGATAGTTAAGTTAAAATTGTCATTTATCACTTTATAGGTGTCAATTGTCTTAAAGAATTATCATTTACAGAATGATAGATAATGATTTTAACTAAATTGTCACCTAATACTAAGTAGATCATGTTCTTCATTTTTTCTCTCCCTACGAAATGCACCGTTACTTCTCACTGTTGTTGCATACCAATTTTTCCTCTTTCATTTCATTTATGGCGTTTTATTAGGGATGTCAAAAAAATTCGTACCCGTGAGTATTCGTGGATAAAATCTACAACAGGTAAGAAATGGATATTAAAAATGGATACTCGCTATCCGCGGATATGGGTATTTTGATACCCGCATGCTAACGGGGCGGGTACGGGTATCATAGTATCCATACCCGTGGATACCCGTACCCGCTAAACTTTAATTGACAAAAATACCCTCATATATATATATATATATATATATATATGTGTGTGTGTGTGTGTGTGTGTGTATGTTAGTAAAAAACATTCTGACCTACTTTTGTCTAAGCTTACGTTGTCTTCTTCCAAGTACACCTCTTGACATTTTTCTATTTTCTTTCTTTGAAATTGGACATATACATCAAACCCCATATAGACAATGACGTTTATGGTATGCTTGTTGTCAAATGATGGAATCAAAATAAGAATACTTGGCATGTGGCAATTGGGGTTTATTATTTGTTTATTTTGTTTATTTTTTCAAGAAAGGAAAGTGTTCAATTGGAACATGAAAACGTGACTGAATTGGTCCTAGTTACTCTTCAGAACGGAATAGAAGAAGGGGAGAGATTCTCGAACCGAACTAGGAAACAGATCCAATGACTTCAAAAAAAATTGAACGAGGAGTCATATGAAGTGAAAATCTCATGTACGGTTTTGTAGAGTGGCAGTAAGGGTGACTTATCTGTCAACTTTTCCACTATTACACCCAAAAAACCAAACTCTGCCTTACGTAAAGTTGCCAAAGTACGCTTAACCTCTGGATTTGAAATGAGAAAGTGAGATTGTTGATCAAAGCACTAATTAAAGAATTTCCATTATATTTACTTTTATAATTATTTGGACTTATATGAACTTGAGTTTATTTGAACTTTATTTAAAATTTATGAAAGTAATGTATTTTATTTTATTTTATTTGAATTTTTGATTAAATATTTATTTTTTAAATAATTTTGTAAATACCCGCGCGTACCCATGGATACCCAAGAATATGAAAAAAATAGGCGGGTACCCGCATAACGGATACTCGACGGATATGGGTATGAGTATGAGGCAGATATTTATCTAGTGGGTAGAATACAGGGGAGTTATTACTCGTACCCTACCCTTCCCATTGACATCCCTACTCTTGATCCCATTTGTTTCCTTTTTCTCTTGCATTTTTTACCTCCCTAACCCCATTTACTTCCTTCTTCTCTCTCGTTTACTTTTGTAGTGACCACAGTAACACAAAAAAAATGTATTTTACATTTGTTATTTTTGGCTTTTTACGTCTGTTCTAGGTTAGATGTAGATCTAGAAAATGTAAATTTTTACATTTGTTGTTGACCAACGCTACATTTATGTCTGTTCCCCTACCAACAAACATAAATTTACATTTGTTATGCTACCCACTCACATAAATTATTAAAATATTTAAAAATAAAAAACAACATCAACATGTCGCAAAATAACTATAGCTTGTGAATTATTGAAGACCTCGTCGAAAAAATTGTACATCCACGATGGCAACACCTTCGCCAATGCAAATACCTTTCCCCAATGCGAATACCACCTCCTTAGAAGCTCCCTCAAGAAGGATCACTAGAAGCATGTCTAGAGGGGAGTCTTTTATTCCATCATCTTTATCTTTGTTTTGCATTACTTTAGTTTGAATTCCCTAAGTTGGTTTCTAGTTGACTTATTTTGGTTGACTTGTTGACTTTGACCCAAAGTTGACCTTTGACCAAGATTAGATTAACTTAAACCAACATGCTAATCCTTGTTTGTCTTGTTTTGTAGGTAATTAAGAGAAAGTAGAGCATGGCTAGGTGGCACATGGTGATTGGAGCACATGGATGAAGTGGAAGAGAGAGGAAAGCAAAAAGCATAAAGTAAAAGCAAAAGTAGACATGTACCTTGTCTCCTTTTGTCTTTTTGGTTTATTCCTTAGAAGGCTACTTGGTCTCCTTCCTCTTTTGGCCTAGAATTCTCATGGGAATGCATCCACCAATCATCTGCCTTAACTTGGCCGAGAATGACTCTCACTTTAGGTTTAAGGTTTGCTAGTTAATCCTTTTTCATGATTTTGTATTTGCTAAAGGACTCCTATGAACTCCTATTTAAAGGGTGCTCTTGTCTTGTAAAAGGGTTGATCATTTTGTTATAAACTTTGTGTATTCAACCACCAAATTCTATGAGCTCTCCTTCCTAGAAGTGAACTCACCTTTGCCTTATCTTGCTTGCAAGTGGCGGCACCATCACTCATCTCTAGGGTTTGGTTGGCTTAGATCCTCCCTATGAGTGGCATGCTTCACCCATTGCTCATCTTCTATGCTTTCAATTTTTAATGTTTCTTCTTTCATTTTATTCTTTAAGTGTTGTTGAATTTGTGTGTGTGTTAACTTGAAACTAACTCTCTTCTTCCTTTCATGAGCTTAAGAAATGAACCTTCACATCTAGATAGCATGCTATCTTAATGTCCAGTGGGAATTTTCAAAAAGCTTTCTTAAACAACTTCACCATATTCATAACTCTAAAAGAAAACAAGATAGTCCTTCATCATTTGGTATCTAAAGCCTAGGTTATCTTGAATATGGTGTTTTTCTTGTGCTAACCTTTGCTTTGGTGGCTTGTTTGGCTTGGAGACCTCTCAGCCTTGTGGTGTTCAAGATGATGTGCACATAATTTTTCCACTTCACTTGAGGTTAAAGTATCCAAAAACTCTATCTCTTGATATATGTTGCTTGGTGAAGTGAAAACATGAAATTTTGTTGCTTATTATTCCTTTGGCCGAGAGCTTGCTAAGTTGTTACCATGCCAAAATTTTTCTTCATATGTTGAAAGTCTTCTTAAAATGTTCCTAGCTACTTTTGAGTCTCTTGTCATATGCTGCTTTGAGTTTTCTTGTTCTTGTTTCTAAGTATTTGAGCTATTGCATGAGATCTATGCCTTTTGTTGTTGTATGCTCCTTGAAATTGATTTTGACCTAATTTTAAGGAACTAAGTGTTCAAGACACCTAGTTTTGAAAATAAAAATTATTTTCATGACCAAAAACAGTTTGGCCGAGAGTTAATATGTGGCTTGGTGAATCCATTTGGCCATTTTTACTTGGTGTTATGCTACAAAATTTTATACTTGGATTTTGGGTGATATTGGCAAATTAGTTCCATGCTTTAACTTGGTTATGATCTTTCTTGGAGTATGCATAATTTGAGATACAATCTTGGCTTGTTCAAATGCTTTCCTTAGAGTCCTTAAAAGTGCTTTTCATTGCTTTAGTCTTGTTCAAGGTTTGTCTTTAAAACAAATTTCCTTAAAAGTTAAACTTTCTTGTTTTTTTTAGCTTTGCTTACTTGTCTTTAGGTAATCTTTGTTTTGTCTTATTTGTTTTCATTTCCTTATTTCCTAGAGTGTGGTGGCCGAGCCACTTGTTTTGCTTTGAAAAGGTTTTCATCTTTTTTTAAGGTGTTTTCACTTGTTTGGAAGGATTTTGAGTGCTAGCCTTGCTTATGTGCTTTGGGAGTGTGATAAAAAACACTTGGGTGCTTATAAAGACCACACTTGGTCTCGGGTTTAGCTTATTTTCTTATCTAACATCTTGCTTGTCTCGGTTTTTGGTGAGTTTTGGTGTAGGAACATGAATATGGATCCAATCTTGGAGGTAGAAGAGGAGGAGGAATCGGCCTCACCTTATTCCCCTCCCATGGTGACTCCTATGGCCCAAGAAAGTGAACAAATCACCCTCCAACATCCTACGTGAGATGGAGGTGAGTAGAAGGGAAACTTTTGATCAATTGAGGGCGGATAGGAGACAAAGTGAGCTCTTCCTACAAGAGCACATCCAAAGACTTGAGCTTAGAGAAGATGGGAGGAGAAGGAGAAGGTCCTCTTCCGAGGACTCCAACCATGGTGGAAGAAGAAGAAGGCACGACCATGATGGTGGTGGAAGGCGCAATCAACTCCCACAAAGACAACCTCCACCAATCAAGATTCCAAAGTTCAAGGGGGAGAATGATCCAAACCTCTACATTGAATGGGAGCAAAAAGTGGACCAAATATTTAATATTCATTTAGTTAGTGATCAAGAGTAAGTAGACTTAGTAGTTTTAGAATTTGAGGATTATGCCATGACATGGTGGCATCAATTGTGTATGGACAATATTAACCAAGAGCCACTTGCGACCTCTTGGATGGACATTAAGACTTTGATGCGCGCTAGATTTGTTCCTTCCTACTATAGGAGGGAAACTCTTTTGAAGCTCCAAAGGCTTCAACAAGGGTCCATGTGTGTGAATGAATATTTTAAAATGATGGAGTCCATGCTTCTCAAAGTAGGACTCCAATTTGAAAGTGAAGAAGAAAAAGGTAGCTAGATTTGTGAGTGGTCTTAGAAGAGAAGTTCAAGATGTCGTTGAGTTGTATGAGTACTCTACTCTTGACAAAATTTTACACTTGGCCTTAAAAGTTGAAAGTCAATTGAAAAAGAAACAAGAGGCCAAGAGGAGTACTCCTTACAATGACTACTACTCTAAGACTTGGAAAGGAAAAGAAAGAAAGGATGAGAAACCTCCTTCCAAAGACCATCCACCTAGGACCAATTCGTTTAGAACCTCCCATGAAAATGCAAACTCTTCCCAAGGTTCAAGAAGTAGTTCCATAAAATGTTTTAAGTGTTTGGGCTATGGTCACATTGCTTCAAATTGCCTAACAAAAAGGAACATGATCTTGAACCCTAAAGGAGAGGTTGAAAGTGAACATTCTTCTCCCCCTCCCCAAAAAGTTCTTCCTCACACACTTCTTCCCAATCTTCAAGTGAGGATGAAATCAAACCTAATGAAGGAGGTTTGTTGGTGGTTAGGCGCATGCTAGACCAAGTGCCTAAAGAATTTGAAAACCAAAGAGAAAATATTTTTCACTCAAGGTGCCAAATCAACAACAAAACTTGCTCCCTCATAATTGATAGTGGAAGTTGTGTTAATGTGGCTAGCACAAAGGTTGTAGATATCCTTGGCTTGAAAACCATCCCTCATGCCAAGCCCTATAATCTTTCTTGGCTTAGTGAGGAAGGTGAGATCAAAGTGGACAAACAAGTCCTTATTAACTTCTCCATTGGAAACTACAAGGATGAGGTGTTATGTGACTTAGTGCCTATGGAAGCAACTCACATTTTATTAGGAAGGCCATGGCAATTTGATAGAAAAGCTTTTCATGATGGCCATGCCAACAAGTTTTCCTTTAGCTTCCAAGGCAAAAAGATTACATTACTACCTCTTTCATCAAAAGAAGTCAATGAGGACCAAATTCAAATGTTAAAGAAAAGAAAAAGAGCAAGTTACCTCCAAAGTGTTACTTGCCTCTAAAAAAAGATTTCCAAAGCAAGATGGACATCACCATTCTTCCTTCTCTTACAAGGCTCAAAAGGAAGACCCAATGCGCAAGCATGAGAGGAAGAGTGGTTTAGAAAAGAGGGATGGTTTAACCAAAGCTAGGGGTAGTACCCTTAAAAAGGATGGAACAAGAGCTCATAAAAGGGAGGCGCAAAACCTCTCCCAAATCAAGTCAAGCTCCATCTACAAAGGCTTAAAGAATTTGTGGTCAAATTCTCTCCAAGAAGGGGAGGATGATGAAGGATTGATCCCAATCAAGGATGGAGACACATGCTTAAGAAGACTAAGCATGTTTAGAAAGGAAGTTCACTAATCCTTCATCCCTTTCATTTGTGTTTGTTATTTTTGATTCCCTAAGTTAACTTAGTTGAATCAACTTTAGTTGACTTGTTGACCTTTGACTAGGTTTGACTTGTTGACTATAGTTGACTTGACTTAAGCCAACATGCTAATCTATGTTTATTTGCTTTGTAGGTTAATTAGGAGTAAGAAAGCAATGCTAGGTGGCGCAAGGTGATTGGGGAGCAAAAATAATGTGGATGAGAGAGTAAAGGAAAGGCATAAAGCATAAAGTAAAAGGCATAAAACAAGTGTACCTATGTACCTTTGGTCTCCTTTGTTTTTAGCATACTTTGGCAACTTTTTGGAGACATATGAGACACATTCTTTGTCTCCTTTTGTGCTAGAATGAAATTAGCCTTGCACACACCATAGTTGACTCTTTTCTCTCATTTTTGTAACCTTATTTGACCTAGTTTCTAGAAGCTAGGGTTAGGTTTTTGTAGAGACATCCTTAGGTATCTTTTATTTGCTTAGAGGCTCCTAAACTCTTCTATTTAAGGGGTGCTCCTATACATGTAAAAGGGTTGAAGATTTTGAAGTAAAAACACTCTTGTGTATCAACCATTTGTCAGAGTTTCCTCCCTAGGGAGTGAATACTTTTAAGCCTTATCTTGAATAGCAAGTGGCGGCACACATCCACTCATCTTCAAGGTTGCCATGGCTTCTAGCCTAGCCTTGTAGTGGCGTGCTCCTCACATTTTTACCATTTCTTTCCTTTCCATTTTATGTTTTCTTCTTCCTTTAATTGTTCTTGGTTTTCTATGGTTTATGTGCCTTCCATTTCCTTTTTGTTTTGAATCAACTCATTATCTTCTTCTCTTGAGCTTTGTGTAAGGAACCTTCACATCTAGATAGCATGCTATCTTAATGTCCAGTGGGGATTTCACTTAGCTTTCTTAATCAACTCACACCATATTCAATAATCTTAAAAGGAAACAAGATAATCCTTCATCATTGACCAAGATTAGATTAACATAAACCAACATGCTAATCCTTGTTTGTCTTGTTTTGTAGGTAATTAAGAGAAAGTAGAGCATGGCTAGGTGGCACATGGTGATTGGAGCACATGGATGAAATGGAAGAGAGAGGAAAGCAAAAAGCATAAAGTAAAAGCAAAAGTAGACATGTTCCTTGTCTCCTTTTGCCTTTTTGGTTTATTCCTTAGAAGGCTACTTGGTCTCCTTCCTCTTTTGGCCTAGAATTCTCATGGGAATGCATCCACCAATCATCTCCCTTCACTTGGTCGAGAATGACTCTCACTTTAGGTTTAGGGTTTGCTAGTTAATCCATTTTCATGTTTTTGTATTTGCTAAAGGACCCCTATGAACTCCTATTTAAAGGGTGCTCCTTGTCTTGTAAAAGGGTTGATCATTTTGTTATAAACTTTGTGTATTCAACCACCAAATTTCGTGAGCTCTCCTTCCTTGAAGTGAACTCACCTTTGCCTTATCTTGCTTGCAAGTGGCGGCACCATCACTCATCTCTAGGATTTGGTTGGCTTATATCCCCCCTATGAGTGGCGTGCTTCACCCATTGCTCATCTTCTATGCTTTCCATTTTTAATGTTTCTTCTTTCATTTTGTTCTTTAAGTGTTGTTGAATCCGTGTGTGTGTTAACTTGAATCTAGCTCTCTTCTTCCTTTCATGAGCTTGAGAAATGAACATTCACATCTAGATAGCATGCTATCTTAATGTCCAATGGGAACTTTCAAAAAGCTTTCTTAAACAACTTCACCATATTCATAACTCTAAAGGAAAACAAGATAATCCTTCATCAATTTTTCCTTATATTTTTCTCGCATGTGGTGAGTGAACTTGTATATATCTTGAGCATTTTGTTATTGTTGTCTTTCTTAGTTATTTGTACTTGAGACTAATATTATTTTGCTACCAAATAAATTTTGGAAGAGAGAAAAACATAGATTCATGTAATGATTTTCATGTATTAATCTTAATTAGGTTTGGATGGAGAAGCTAAGTGATAGAATAACAACCCTTCACCAACAAATTTTCCTGTTTGGAAAGGTAATTAATCAACATAACTATAACTGTTCAGTTATTATTATTATTATTATTATTATTATTATTATTATTATTATTCTTATTATTATTATTATTATTATAAACAAACCATACAAAACCGTGAGAGAAATCCAAGAGACTTGTATGATATGTCAGATTGAGATGTTGATGTTTGTGAAGTTGAAGTTTGTCCACAACAAGACTTAAATAAGTTTTTAGAGACTCTAAACAACTAACATTATTTAGGGACGATGAAGATGATGACTTATTAAATGAGGACAATCGCAATGATGAACTTGATGAAAATGATTCAATGTCATAATAATAATAATTATTGGGTATGACTCTAGGTTATAGAACTTGGTGATACATGTTTATCTTATAAATTATTTACTTTTTAATGGTTTCGAACATGAAATGCAGAAAATATGGTGATACATGTTTACCTTATAAATTATTTATTTTTTTATTGTTTCATTTTTTTGGGGGATATGAATAGGCCTAGAAGGATTAGGAACTTGGTAAAGTCAGTTCCAAGAACTTCTAAAAATTAACACATTTAATGTCATTCAGAACATTATGTGGGAAATCATATGCAAGTTACATATTAACACACAACTACTGAACCAAGACAGTCAAGAATTCAATTAGGACAACCAATTAGTGAATATTCACAATTAACAACTGAACCTAGACAATGAAGAATTGAATCTACATAGCCAACTTATGAACCTACACAAGCACCTCCTGAACAAAAGAACCAACTTCTGAATCTTCATAGCCATTTTCTAAATTTGCACATCTAGTATCTCAATCTACTCAACCCAGTTCTGAATCCAAACTTGTAACTATAATCCCAAAAAAAGGAAGATAGTCAAACCATTATTTGTTTGTAGATGCTATTAGTAAATTTAATATTGTGTAATTGTTTTCATTTAATAAGTTCAAATTGATGTATTTAATTTTTATAGATGAGAGCAGAGTTAATAAAAAATTAAGGTCAAGGTCAAGGATGCTTATAACTTGCCAAATGGATTACATGTGGTGGTGAATTATGATGATAAATATCAACCAATTAGAAAAGCATCCAACTTACTTGCAAGGGTGTGTGGGTAGTGATAAGTGTCAATAATAAGTAAATTTTCCATTTGAAATTGACACTTAGCATGTATCAAATGGTGTTGTTTGTGTATAAAACAAACCTACTTAGCTTAAGATACATAATGAGGTATTTAGAATTGTAGTTTTAGGAATTATAATGATATTTTGTTGTTTTGTAGTGAGTATAAAAGAAAGCATCAAGTGTGCAGCTGAGCCACGATACTGGAGCTGAGCCACGATACTGGAGCTGAGCCATGGAAGTAGAAAAGATTGGACAACATATTTTGACTTTCTGGTTAAGCATAACAAATGGAGTTGAGCCTCGTGAGGAAACCCTCTTTTCCAAGAAACTTGAAGCCCAAATCCATGAGGCTGAGCAACCAAGAAAACCTTTCCAAGAAGAAAAGTTCATGTGCTAAGCACTAGGACAAGGGGTTGAGCTAAGAAGGAAATCCACTTGTGAAGTAACCCATGTGGCTGAGCACCAAAAGTTGGGTTAAGAACTGCCAAAAACTTTCTATAATTAAAGACCTTAGGTCTTCATTATAGGCATTGAGTGGAGGTTGAAAAATGTAGCAGTAGTATAGAATAGGGTCTATGAGACACGAGGGAGGTGCTCTTAGTGTAAATCTTATGTGTAGATGCTACTGGAATTGCATTGTAATATTCTATGAGTAATTGAACTCCCTCGTGCCTAGGTTTGATTATATATACTCCTACTTCTTGGGTATCTAGCTTTGCTTTCATTCAATTGTTTGTGATTTGACTTATGTTTAATGATGGCTTGATCACTCATCTATTTAACTAGATTGGATTGAGTTGGGAAGCCGGTCTCAAACTGTGGTCCAATCAAATCATCATACATGTACTAGTGCTTATTTAAGTAGACAGAGGGGATGTTGGAGGAGAGAGCTTGCACATTAAAGCAAGGATTCATTCTACCAGGAGTTGAGGAATCACATTGGGTTTGAAGTCCTTAGGTTCTAGTGTATCAGGGATGAACCTAGATCTATATAAAAAGAGCACTCCTAGGATATTGAATGATTTGCATAATAAGTTAACAAGATGGTAATGGTATAGTAGAAGAAGATGAGATGAAATCAATTCATAGCCCATACTCCATTCAATCTATCTAATTACTATGATCTATTTTTACTTGCAATCTTTATCACAAACCAAGAACCAAAAAATAAAACTTCCAATATACTTGCTAAATTCTCGTGGATACGACACTTGTTGATACTACTATGTACCAGTACACTTGCTGAGAAATGGTTGTTGTGAAATAATCATCAGGTTGCTAGCAGTAAATTATATATTGTTTCCTATAAGTTTTGAAACGTGGCCATATGTGCCAGATACTTGCAAGGACAATGTGTAGGAAAGTGCATTAAATGTAATTAAACCTACATTAAACATCTCTATTATTATTTCTTATAATTAATATTGATATGGACAAACATTTGAATTATTTGAAGCCACGATTTTATTTTAAGATAAATGAGGAATTGGCAAAAAAAAAAGATGTTATGTCTATAATTGGAAAACTGCATAGGGAGTACAAATGTAAGCTTTGGAATGAATTTTATAACCCCCTTCTCAACAGAAATTACCTCACCAAGAATGTTCCAGGTGGCAATCAATAAGGTTGTTTTTGTTGATTATCGCCTTAAACCTTCAATAGTAGTACAAAATTTGCAATTAGTATATTTACAATAAGCTTCAAAATTTAAATTTCCACAAAGTTGATTTCCTTATCATTTTGTAGAGTCTGTGTAATAGAAATATAGATATCAAGAAAAGGAAAATTATTCCTCACATGGTGGTGTTATGTCTCAATAAGAAGGGAAAATTTGGTAATTTTTTTCATTGATATTTTATTCTCATTTGAGTTATATTATGATGTTTGGCTTAAATTATTTTCCTTGGATTATATAGAAACTATAACTTGGTAGAAATATTAAGAGAGCCGAAATGTGGAAGATAACTCATAAGAGAAAAAATGGCACTTATGTGAATAACGAGGCTATGAAGATTGGGGTAACTTTATTCGTTTCATTAAGTTGTTGAATTATGGATTGTTGGATTATTGAATTGTTGAATATATATTTTAGAATTTGGTCCTAGAGAATATAAATTTTAGAATGCACATGTAATTTAGGTAATTTTAGAATATAGATTTCAATTTTCTTTTAGGTAACTTGGATGACTCTACATGGTATTTCAACTATATTTTATGGGCATGACAATTAGACTATAGACTTTGTTTTATTGCTTTGAATTTCAATTATGTTTTGAATGTCTTTACCATGTGACTATCTTACTCATGTGATGCAACACTTGGGAGTAAGATTTTACTATTGTTAGAGTAATACATTATTCGTTATGTAATATGATGAAGTAGACTTTATTAGGCAATAGGCAGTGTGATTTTACTTATGTTAGAGTAATTTCCTCTTATTTAGTCTTAACGTGAACCAATTGTGACATTGAGTAAGGTGATTAAACAGAAGATAAATATATGTTGTTGTGTAGGAAATTGTGTTGGAAACAAAAATAAATGTTGTTATGCTGAAAATAGAATAATCTACAATCTACAAATTGATAAATTGATGTTGAACTATTATTCTTATTTTATGCAGGAAAAAAATTAATGAGTTGATGTTGAAAAATCCAGAAATGCATAAAAAAGTATCTCCAAATGATCTTGTTGGAGTAATATTTGGAAAAGAGCATCCAGGTCAGGTTAAAGGACTTTCATATGGAGCTTGTCCTACCTTTTCTTTTCAGCAATCAACTACAAAAATAAGTGGAATCAACTTTGCTTTATCTAGTGCAACTTTACCATATGAAGAAGAAAAGTTTGTAAACATTGAAAATGAGGTTGCAATTGTCAAGAACCAAATGCAAACATTTCTTCCTATATGCTTCTAAAGAAGATGTTCCAAGACATTTTGCTGCAATGGTTGCTGGTTTGGTACATCCATCTATTAATGAGGTATAATTTATATTAGTAAATTAATTAAACTTATTGTAGTGATCTCTTAATTTATTTGAATTTCACTTACTCATATACTTATATTCTTTTTTCATTGCAAGCACCAAAAGTTGGAAGTGGTGTGCCATCTACATACAATATACTAGGATCAAGTGGTGGAAGCAAAACAATTTAGAATTAAGACAACTTTAGTTTTATAATTGCCGTATGATGTAATTATGTTATGCTGATCAATCAATAAAATAATATAGTTTGTTAATTTTTTTTATAGTGTCATAATTTTTTATATATTTTAAATTATCATCAAAATTAATTTTATTAAACTATAAAAGTATAAATGTTGGTGAAAATAATAAATAATTAATATTAAAATTACTACAATTGATAATGATGTAATTTATTTGAGAATTAATTATAATAATTACAATTAAAAATGACATAATATAATAACAACAATCTCAGTTATAAGTGTCGTTTCCATTCTAATTGTTTTATAGGAAATTTTACCGCTGTTTGAACTAACGTTATTTACCTCTTTAAAATGCCATTGTATACATAATATAAATGACAGTTGTTGCGGAGGTTCATTTTAAACCGTCATATTGTACTTTATGGTAGCAAGATTTATTACGTTTTTGAAAACTATCACTTAAGTAAATAATAGCGATTAAAAACGACGCAAAATACAAAAATAATCATCGCAACTACAGGTGGCAAAAATTCCCCTTTTCCACTTTTATCTATAGATAAAATTCGCTATAGGTAGTAAGTAAATACTTTAAACGAGTACCCACAGGTGATAGATAACAAATAATTTAATATCCTCTTATAAACGAGTCAAGTGTGGATATTAAATATACCCACGAATATCCACTATCCATAAAAAAAATAATTTATAGCCAGTGTGGTAGGTAACGGTAAGGTCTTTTGTGACGAGTTAAATAGTGAGTAACAATGTCCCTATCTAACCTAATATGTTGTCATCCCTATTGTTTAATAGTTTTTAATTATTTTATTGCATATGAAAGGCAAAATAGATATTAAAAGTGACAAAGAGGTTATTGTACTCTTAATAAAAATTCTAATGTTATTTAATATTAATAGATAGAAATACTAACACAAATAGAGATGTCAAATAAACCCGTCCCCGTGGGTATTGCCTGAACCCGTCCCCGTTTTGACGGGGAATCCCCGCATTGACTGGGTGTGGGTATGGGTATGGAGAATCCCCGACTTTTTCAATTGGGTATGGGGATGGGTATGAGGATGTACATATCCTCGCCATAATACCAGTCCCCGTTTAAATTACTAAAATATTCCCAATTAATTAAATAACCATATATATATATATATACATATATATATATATATTATTTTTTATTTCTTCTAATTATTTGGTTTGTCATGAAACTCATTCACATTTCAATTATATTTTTCATTTTATCATAACCTTTATGTAATTATGTTTAAAAGATGTATGTCAATTAAAAATTTTTATGTCTCACATTTGAATACTTCTATTATTTTTTAATATTTTCATTTATTGTATATTTTTCTTTCCCATGAGAATGTTTAATACTCTCAATTTAAGTATTTAATAGCACAAACATTTAGTTTACTAGGTAATAGAAAAAAAAAACATTTACTTATTATTCTTATTATTAGTTTTTGTTTCATTTGAAGAACTTTTTTCTTTCACTAAAACAAGTTTTGTTATTTCTCAACCACTGAGTATATATGTTGATATTTGAAAAATTTTCTTAGATCTCTAAGATATTTTTCAACTTATCATACCTTTAATTATACATTTTTTTTCTTTGTGCGATTTCTTTCAATAGTCTCTCAAATTGTTTGTAAACATTTGTTAATTTTGTTAATATTTTTATTTCTTGTTTGTTTTCATTATGTAGAATATTATTTCAATATATTTTATCTAATTACTTTTTATTTTCTAACTTATTATCAATCATACTGTAATTTTTCACTATAATTGTATAAATAACTTTTATTTACTACAATATAAAAATTTAATGTAATTGTCATGAATTAGTTTTTATCACCATCCAACATAATTGAAGTTCAAAAGATACAAGATCTATGTTAAAATTTTATTATTATGATTATTATTTGTTCTTTGTATCATTTTGATCAAGTGATGTATTATAACTTTTATTAGTGTATAAAAAAGAGATTCATTAGAATTTAAAAGATTGAAGTAAACAAACATTTAAAATATATTTTAATTTGAATATTTGTTGTCCTTTTATATTTTTTAAAAAATATTTTTAAATTTTATCAATTAGGTTTCATTAATGTTTGTAAATTTAATAAATATGTTGGTTCTCAGGAAATTTTAATGAAATTTTATTTGGTATTATAATCTAAAATATAAAAAATTATAATTTATTTTAAACTTTTATTATGATTATTATTTGTAGAGATGGCAAATAAACCCGTCCCCGTGGGTATTGCCCGAACCCGTCCCCGTTTTGACGGAGAATCCCCGCATTGACTGGGTATGGGTATGGGTATGGGGAATCCCCGACTTTTTCAGTTGGGTATGGGGATGGGTATGG